>Ga0116231_10000406_pt1 | contig 72717 bp, 66 predicted proteins | sample S1TSphgellanicum_2_FD_89695 | JGI IMG/M metagenome (GOLD analysis project Ga0116231, IMG submission 89695) | Host-associated microbial communities from peat moss isolated from Minnesota, USA - S1T2_Fd - Sphagnum magellanicum MG | ecosystem: Host-associated > Plants > Peat moss > Unclassified...
ACCCCATGAGGTCCACCGCAACGTCGATTTCCAGGTCCCGCAAGAGTCGCGCCACTGCCTCATCCGGCAGTGACTCGGCCGACACCGTTCGGTCGAATGCCGCCTTGACGCGCCGCGCGGTGGGCGACTCCTGTGCCTCATCGCGCAGCGAAATACCGTAGATTTCGAAGCGCCGCCGATCGTGCTTTTCGAACACGCCCGCCATCAGAAACGAGGTTGGATGCTCGAGAAAGTCGGCGGATAGGTAGGCGATACGGATCTTCGAGTTTTCCCGGCGCTTGGGGTTGGGCAGAGCCGCGAGCCCGGCGCGCTGCGTTTTAGCAAACCTGCGTGCGCATTCCAGCTGCAGCGACGGGGAATCGCAAACCGCGAGAAACGAGAAGGGTAAGTCCACGGGCTGGTCGCGCTCCACTCCTTCCACGATCGCGGCGACACCCGCCGCATGATTGCGCCAGTCGCAGACTTGCATTTGCGCGCGCAAACAGGCCCCACGGGCATAGGGCAGGCAAGGATCAAGCTCGAGAGCCCGCCGCAGCGACTCCGCCGACTCGCAAAATCGTCCGTCCATCGACAGCGCGAGACCGCACATGAACCACACATTGGCGCGAGTGGGGTCAAGTTTCAGCGCGCCTTCGTACGCATCGATCGCGGCCGCGGATTTTCCGAGTTCGGAGAGTACGTGCCCGCGCTCGACGAATGCCTCGACGCAATTCGGCGCAAGCTGCAAGGCTCGTTCGACGCTCAGCATCGCCTCATCAAGAGCTTTGAGTGCACGCAGCGTTGCGGCGCGGCCGAGGTGCGCCTGCGCAAGTGCGGGAGACGTGGCAATCGACCGCTCGTAGATCGCCAGGGCTTCGGTGTGGCGGTCGAGCTTGGTGAGCACCGCGCCCCGAGCAAGTAAGGCTTGCAGGAATTGCGGCTCCAACTCGAGGCAGCGTTCAAAGCAAGACAGCGCCTCCATGAGCCTGCCGAGCGACAGCAAGGCGTTGCCGCGGCCGTAGATCGCGATCATGTAGTCAGGCCACAAACGCAGCGCCTCGTCGTAACATGAAAGAGCCTGCGCAGACTCATGGAGCGCCAACCAGGCATTGCCCCGATTGGCGATCGCGACGGGCTGGTTCGGATCGATCGCGAGCGACCTCGTGATCCACTCCAGACCGTCGCGCGGCCGGCCGAGCTGGGTCTCGGTCACTCCCAGAAAATGCAGCGCGTCGGGATGATCGGGACGGACCCGCAGAATCTGCGCATAAAGGCGGGCAGCCTGCTCGGGGAACCCTTTGGCGTGCAGGGTCATTGCGCTTTGAAGCTGGGTGTTCAACTCGCCGTTGATTGACATCCGCATTGCCGTCCTCGAGCGGCCGTGCGAGCTGCGGCTATCCCAGCGCTCGCGACAGTTGGTTTGGCGCAGCCGGACGAAGATACGAACTTTAAGTGACGGGAACATGACCGACGCAATTGCTTTACCGGCGCCGCCGGTTTGGAACATGATGCTGGATCGAAGCGATGATCGAGTAGCCGGTGATCGACGAAAAGTTGCAGCGGGCGGTCACATTGCACAACCAAGGGGATCTGGCCCGGGCGCGGAATCTCTACGAGGACGTTCTGAAGATCAGACCCAACCATGCGGATGCGTGGCATCTTTTGGGGGTGATTGCCGCGCAAACGAACCAGCCCGCTCGAGCGGTGCCGTTGATTCAAAAGTCGCTCGAGTTCGATGCCGGCAATTTTGCCGCATACTGCAATCTCGGCACCGCGCTCCATGCGGTGGGAAGGCTGCATGATGCCGTGGCCGCGTATACCCACGCCATTGCGCTCAATCGGAATTTTGGCCAAGCCTATTTGTTGCGCGGCAATTGTCTCTATGAACTCAAGCGTCATGAGGACGCGCTCGCGAGCTATGACGCCGCCATCGCCCTCGAGCCGGAATTCGCCGCAGCGCATTCGAATCGCGCTAACGCGCTGCAAGCACTCGGGCAATTGGATGCGGCGCTGGCGAGCTACGAGAAAGCTATCGCGATCAAACCGGATTTCGTCGACGCCCATGCCAACAAAGGCAATGTGCTGCGGGAGTGCGATCGATTCGATGCGGCGCTCGCGTGCTACGACCGGGCATTGGCCATCGACCCCAAATTCGTGCCGGCGCACTTCAACCGCGGCGTGGCGCTCGCTCAGCTGCGGCAACTGCCGGCGGCGCTCGCGAGTTACGACGCAGCCCTTGCCATCGATCCCGACTTTGCCGAAGCGCATTTCAATCGGGCGTTGCTATGGTTGTTGACGGGAGATTTTGCACGCGGCTGGATCGAGCACGAGTAGCGGTGGAAAAATCGCCTAGGCTCGAACATCCATGAGAAACGCGATTTCGGCGCTCCACTTTGGCGGGGTGAGGCATTGGCCGGCGCGACGATATTGCTCCATGGCGAGCAGGGATTCGGCGATACGCTGCAATTTTGCCGATATGCGGCGTTGGTCGCGAAGCTCGGAGCCACCGTGATCTTGGAAGTGCCGCAGCCGCTTGTTGCTCTACTCGCGCAGCTCAGCGGCGTGTCGCGCGTCATCGCTCGGGGAGATGCTCTGCCACATTTTGATTATCAGTGTCCGCTGATGAGCCTGCCGTTGGCCTTCAAGACGGATCTCGACAGCATCCCGTCTTGCGCAGAGTATCTGCGCAGCGATCCGGCCAAAGTATCCATCTGGCAGGAACGATTGGGTAGAAAGACGATGCCTCGCATTGGTTTGATTTGGAACGGTAATCCCATTGCGCCACATGACCGCAAGCGAAGCTTCTGGCTCGCCGATTGGATTCACCATCTGCCCTGCGGATTTCAATATGTCAGTTTGCAACCGCAGCTGCGCCCTGCCGATGCAATCACCCTGGAGAAGAACCCTCGATTCTTCAACGCGGCAAGAATGATCCAGGACTTTAGCGATACGGCCGCATTATGCGAGTGCATGGATCTGGTAATCAGCGTGTGCACCAGTGTTGCGCACTTGAGCGGCGCCTTGGGCAAGGAAACCTGGATCTTATTGTGCTTTGCGGCCGATTGGCGTTGGCTGCTGGATCGAACCGACAGCCCGTGGTACCCGTCGGCGCGGCTTTATCGGCAGCCGGCGAGAGGTGATTGGACCTGCGTATTTCAAAGGGTGGAGCATGCCTTGCAAGAGAGATTTTCGTGAGACGCCCAGTGCTGCTGAACTGGCAGGCGAGCAGCAACTTCGGTTGGGGTCTTTTGGGCTTCGGGATCGCTCTGCAGTGGGCTTCTGATCCCGACATTCAGCCTTTGATGGGCTTTGCGCTGGAGGCGGGGGAATTTCCCTGCATGGACCCCGTGCGAGCCATGGCATTGGGCCCCACGGTGTTCGCCTCGCAGCAACTGCTCGCTGGACTCGAGACCGGCCAGGTCGATCTTCGCGATCGCAATATCCTCGTCATGGATGCGCTGAGCAACGGCTTTCAGGGGCCTCACTTGGAACGTCGCGGCATCCACAACGTCGGACGGTGCGTGTTCGAAGATTCGCAGTTGGACGGTGCGCGCAGCGGTCTTGCCAAGTATGACAGTCTCTTGTGTGCCTCGAACTGGAACGCGGCACTGCTGCGCGCGCACTGCGATAAGCCCGTGACCATGATCCACGAGGGGATCGATCACACGCAGTTTTGTCCCGGGCCCAAGACCGGATTTCTCGATCCCGGGCGTTTCTATGTGTTCTCAGGCGGCAAGATCGAGTTTCGCAAGGCTCACGACCTGGTGGTTTTGGCCTTTCGGGAGTTCGCGGCGCGCCATGACGATGCGGTTCTCGTTGCGGCGTGGCATTCGCGTTGGCCGCAGGTGTCCGCCGGCTTTCAGGGCAGGTCGCGTGCAGCGGTCGGCCGTACTGCTCAGGGGGAGGTCGACGTGCGGCGCTGGGTCGTGGACAACGGCATCCCGCCCAGCCAGTTCATCGAGCTGCCGCGGATGCCGAATTGTTTGCTGCCGCCAGTACTTCGCGAAATGGATTGCGCCGTGCAAGTATCCCGCTGCGAGCCTTGCACCAACCTACCCGCCAAGGAGGCGATGGCTTGCGGCATACCGGTCATATTGGCCGACAACACCGGTACGCGCGATCTCGTCGATACCGAAAACTGCGTACCGCTGCGATCGCAGGGTGTCGTTGCAGGGCCACCCGGATGGGGTACCGAGGGCTGGGGTGAGACGAGTGTCGAGGATCTGATCGCGGCCCTGGAGCAACTCTACACGGACACCCAGTACCGCAAGCGCGTCGGTGCCCGTGCCGCAGAATGGATCGTTGCGCATCGAAGGACATGGCGCGATCATGCGGCCGCTTTGAAACAGCATCTATTGGGTCTATTCAACTCGTAGAGAGAGTCCTATTGATCCGCGGCATCGGGCTCATCCGCGGAATCAGCAGAGTCCCCTGAGGACGGCGAGTTGACGGTGACGTCATGCCGTACCCCATTGTGAACGACAGTCATCGTCGCTTGACTCGATGTTTTCATCGAGTTGAACATCTCCTCGCCGGTCTTTCGATCTTGGTTCTCGAGGGAGACGCCGTTGATCGCCACGACCAAATCGCCGCTATCAAGTCCAGATTTCTCGAATTGCTTAGGGTCTCCGCTCGGGAAAATGCGAAAACCGCGCAGTTTTCCACCGGGAGCCAGCGAGCTCATGCCTCGGAAGAGGTCACCGGCACTCGAATGATGGGCCACCGACGAATCGTCGCGCGCGGCCGCCGGGGCCGGTTGACGATTTGAGTCCCTGGTCGATTCCTTGGTCAGCCGCAGGCGCGGAAAGACCAATGTCTCCAACAGGCCGCGGCGCCTCAACAGCACATGGTCACGAAACACCGAGTGCAGCTCCCCGTCGGCCACCGTGTCCCCGACTCGATAAGCCTTCGACCGTCCGTCATTGGTGATGATCGCGAGACCGAGCTTGGGATCCTCCATGGCCAACGTTCCCGCGAGCAATAAATTGGCAGTCGTTGGCTGCGCAATCGCGGGATCCTTGGTGCCGGGCAGGGCAGCTTCGCCGAACAGATGCGCCGCGACGATGCTGTTCACATCGAATGCCTGTCGCTGCGGTGCTCGAGCGCCCGGGACCTGGTGGGGTGGATCCTGAGTCCTCGAGGGGCCGCCGCTCAGAAGGACGAGCGAAGCGTGCGCCAATTCCACGGTGATCAGAACACCGAGTAGCAGCGAAACGATCAGAGGCGCGTCCCTTAATAGGCGGGAGCTTGCCAATACGCGGGAGCGCCTCGGGTCCGCAGACCGATCGAGGATGGCCTGATCCGACTCGCCGAGCCTAGCGGGCGGGTCTTCGGACTCGAGATCGGCGTCGCTCGCCTGCGAGTTCGCCGGAACGTCCGCGAACTCAGCCAGCTGCAACGCGTCGATCTCCGCCGCCGGCAGAGTTTCGAAGTGAACTTGCGCCACCTCAGGCGGCAGGGCTGACGGGACAGCGTCAGGAGTCCGTTGCGGTGGAGCGCATTCCCAGAAAGCCCGCTCGAAGCGCGCGCGATCCAGGGCCTGTCGGATTCGATCCACCTCCCAAGTCTATGGGCTGCGTTTGACGGATTTTTGACGACTGTTCAATTCGCCGCGCACGTCGGGAAGCGCACACCGCAGGCCGGGTCACCCTGAAGAGGATTCTCAAGAATTCATCATAAATTCCTGAGTAGTCGAACCTAAGGGTATCTCATCTGTTTGACATATCGTGCCGGTCCAACACGATTAAGTGTTAAATCTGTCACGGAATCGCCATATGCACGTTACACCTCTCGCCTACGATGCAGTGCGTCCCGGTCTTACGATTGGCTTAATTAAGGAGTGGAAGTGGTCGACCGACGAAAGCAGGCCGTCTCGATTAGGCTCGGCGAAGGGGATCTGAGAAACATCAAGCGGATGGCGGAGCGCTTGAGCGTTCGCGAATCCGACATCATTCGATTCGCGATCAAGACCATGTTCAGCCGCATCGCACCGCTGTGCGATGACGCCATCAGCGGAAGGAGTCTGGTCCCCGTGCTGGTCGAGTCCGGCGACGAACTCATCCGCTATTTCGAGCTGGATGCTTATCGCCTCGACAAAATCATCAACGAGCACGCCGGCGCGAGCGCGCGGGTCGAACGCGACGACATTGCGCTGCTCGCGATGAGCGGCCTGCGGGAGGAATACCTGGTGATGCGCATGCGGGGCGGCACGGTCCTGCCACAGCCCGCGGGTCCGGATCGCTCACTGCGCAATTACTTGTACGACAAGTATGTGTATCGAAACGAAGCGGCGAGCCCGGTCAAGACCGAGCCGCTGGCAGCGGTGCCGGACAGCGGCGAGAGCCAGCGACCGGCCGCCTGATTACTCACTGTTTTTAAAGCATTCGAGGGGAAGTCCATGAAAATTCGCAAGAGCCCGGTGCTGGCGTTGAGCGCCATCACGTGGCTGTCGCTCGGCTCGCACCCGGCGCAAGCCGAGATGCTGTATGACGGCGTGGGGTTTCTGGAGGGCACGCAGTCCTTCACCGATACCTTCAATCTATCGTCACCGGGAACCTTGACGGTGACCCTGGCGGACCTTCGCTGGCCGGCCCCTCTCGCAAGCCTCGATTTTCTCGTGAGCTCCCCTAGCGGCGCGTTGGGGCCTGAGATGGGCCCAGGCACTGCTACCTTCAACGTCTCGAGCGGCAACGTCATTGCGCAGTGGTTCGGCACGGCCACCCCCGGGGGCCTCGACACGGGGGCGTACTCGATGGAGATCCAGTTCTCCCCGACCAGCCCAGTCCCACTGCCGACCTCCATTGCCCTGCTGCTGTCGGGCCTGGCGCTGTTGCTTTGGCAGCGCCGGACGAGGGACGGTACCGGCGGGCGGAGTGCCCTTGAAATTTAGCCGCACGCTTTCGGGTCTGAGTGGGTAGCCTTCTTGCAATACGATTGTAGTTCGATCGTCAGCGCTTAAGGCCGGCTTGCAATCAAACTCTCACAAACGACCCTTAGACTCCCCCTTCCTTCGATCCAACAAATCAAGCCGGCCAGGAGCCTGGCTCCAGGGGTAGTGAATTTGATGAATCGTATGGGCCTGCTGCTGCCGATGTTCGTCCTGACCGTGGGGCTGCGCGTTGCGTTCGCCGGTGCAGAGATCCCTGAGGGCTATAAGTTGCAGCCAGGCGACCTTCTGCAAGTGAATGTTTGGAAAGAAACCGATCTGCAAAGTGAAGTGCTGATCCGGCCGGATGGCGGCATATCGATTGCGCTCGCGGGCGATATGCAGGCCGCCGGTCTTACGACCGATGAGCTGCGGCAGGAGATCGAGACCCGCGTGCGCAAACTCGTGCCGGGCGCCGTGGTCACCGTGTCGGTGAAATCGCCCAACGGCAACCGGGTGTTCGTGATCGGCAAGGTCAACAAGCCCGGGGACTTTCCGCTGCTGCGCCCGATCGATGTGATGCAAGCCATCAGCATGGCGGGCGGGTTAACACCGTTTGCGGATGGCAACGGCATCCGCATTTTGCACCGCGAGGGTGGTCGCTTGAATTCGGTTCGGTTCCGGTACGGCGAGGTGACCAAGGGCCGCCATCTCGAGCAAGACATCCTTTTGCAAAGCGGGGATACGGTAATCGTGCCGTGAGGGCGCGATTATTCGTGACCATGGCTTTGCTCGCTGCGCTAGCCGCCCGCCCCGCAGGGGCCGGGCCGTGGAGTATCGAGCCGCGTCTGGCTCTGGAAACCGACTATCTCAGCAATCCCGTGCTCGTCCCAACTCAAGCGACGTCAGAGGAGATCGCTGCGGCGATCATCGATGTGCCGTTGCGCTATGACACCGATGACCTCGAGTTCAAGCTGCGGCCGAACGCGCGTATCACCGACCACTCAGGGTATTCGTCGCTGGCATCGAGCTATGAGCATCTTGACGGCAGCGTCCAATACACGCGCGATCTTAGTTCGACGACGGTGCAGGCGGAAGTTGCGCGCGATTCCTCCCTGTACTTTTTAGGCGGCCTCATCAACCGTGTTGGGGTGGCGCGCGACGCGGCCAGCACCAGCGCCGATTGGACTCGTGCGCTCAACGAGCGCAGCGCGGTCGAACTCGACGCCAGCTGGACGCGGGTGCGCTACGATGAACCCGCCGATTTCGACGCACTCGTGGATTACCGCTATTGGTCGGCGGGTCCGACTTTCTCCTACGACCTGAGCGAGCGTAATACCCTCAAGCTCCTGGGGAGCTATGGAGTCTACCAATCGCTCAACGGCCTCACAGAGAGCAAGTCGGAGAGTCTGCAGCTGGGATTCGAGCGCCGGTTGACCGAAGCGTGGACGTTTTCCGCGAATGCCGGCTATTCGCGCTCGAATAACAGCGAGAAAGTCTATCTCTTCGGATTCTTTTTCCTGGGTACCGCAAAGTCCACCCAAGACAGCGGCGTTTATTCGGCTACCGTGACACGCCAGGGCGAGAAATTCACTTTCAACGCGAGCGTGTCCCAGGCGCAGCAGCCCACTGGATTTGCCTTCCTTTCGCGACAGAATGCGGTCAGCATCGGGTCGACATACATCCGATCGGAGTACTGGGATTTTGCCCTCTCTGCCGGGTGGATCAAGGCGCTCACGCCGCTGGAGAGTTTGGGGGAGGCCGCGCCGAACGGCCGGGATTTCACTCAGCATTACTTGGATACCCAGCTCACCGCGAACTGGCATTGGACGCCGCAGTGGATCGTGTCCATGACTGTCACAAAGATCAGCCAACAATATGGTCCTCCGACGGTGAGTGCCGCTTCGACGAATGTGGCCTTGAGCGTCGCCAGACAATTTCTGCGGACTCAATTCTGACATGAACGCGACCGTCATCCACGCGCCGACCCAGGCCGCTCCACAGATGGATTTGCGGGCCACGCTCCGCCAATATTGGCGTCGGCGATGGTCGATCGTGCTCGTGGCCACGGTCTGCATGGCGTCGACCGTCGCGCTGGCGGTTTTATGGCCGCCCACGTACACGTCGGGCGCGACCATCTTGATCGAACAGCAGGAGATTCCGCAGGAGTTGGTTCGCTCCGCAGTGACATCGTTTGCCGACCAGCGCGTGCAAGTGATCAGCCAGCGGGTCATGACCACGCAGAATCTCTTGGCCTTGATCGAGCGCTACGACCTCTACCCCGACATTCGCCTGAGCAAACCGCGCGAAGTGCTGTTGCAGAAGATGCGCGACGATATCTCCATGAAAATGATCAGTGCGGACGTCATCGATCCGCGCAGCGGCAGGCCGACCCAGGCGACCATCGCCTTCAGCGTCAACTACAAGAGTCATTCGCCGGACCTCGCGGTCAAGGTGGCCAACGACTTGACGTCGCTGTATTTGAACGAGAATTTGACCTCGCGCACGCAAATGGCGGAACAAACCACGTCGTTCTTCGCGGAGGAGGCCGCGCGCCAGCAGGCGCGCATCGTGGAGCTCGACAAGAAGCTGGCCGAATTCAAGGAGAAGAACAAGGACCGGTTGCCGGAGGAGGAGCAACTCAATACGCAGGCTAGCGAACGCACCGAAATGGACCTTCGCGACGCCGAAAATCGGATTGCAGCCATCGATTCGCAACGTGTTCTGCTCCAGGCACAACTGGCGCAGATCACCCCCACGATGCAGGTGTACTCCGAGACCGGGCTTCGGGTGATGAATGCGGAGGATCGCCTCAGAGCGCTCAAGTCGCAGCTCGCGGCCTACAAAGCGCGCTACGCGCCGGACCACCCGGATGTCATCAATACGCAGCGCGAAGTCGACGGGTTGGAAAAGCAGGTGAAGTCCGACGACGACACGAGCGACGTGGCGCGGCAGCTCGAGGATGCGCAGGCTGAGCTCGCGAAGGCGCACGAAAAATACAGCCCGGATCATCCAGACGTCATACGATTGAATCGCGTGGTGCAGGGGCTGGAGAAGCAGCTTGCCGCCGCGCCGGCGGGTGGTGCACTCGCAAAAGAGCGCGATCATGCCGACAACCCCGCCTATATCCAGGTCAAGGGCGAGCTCGATGCCCTGGATGTCGATCGCGCCAGCGAGGTCAAGAAGCGCGAGGAATTGCACGCCAAGCTCGAGGACTACCAGCGCAGACTGGCGCAGGAGCCGGCGGTGGAACGGCAATTTCGGGAGATTGCGCGGGATTTGGATGGTGCCCAGCTCAAATACCAGGAAATGCGTTCGAAGCAAACCGAAGTGCAGGTCTCGCAGAACCTCGAGACCGAGCACAAGGGGGAGCGATTTACCATGATCGAACCGCCGCTGCCGCCGGAGAAGCCCATCAGCCCGAACCGGTTCCTGATTCTCGCCCTCGGGTTCATCTTGAGTCTCGGAGCAGGTGTAGGCACGGCCATCCTGCGCAACAGTCTCGATTTATCGGTTCGCGGGGCGCAGGACATTCGCGCGTTGTTGGCCGTGGCGCCGCTCGCGGCAGTGCCCCGCATCGTTACCCGCGCCGAGCGGCGCAGACACCAGCGCGTGGTGCGCTACTCGTGGCCGGGGGTCATCGTCGGCTTGATCGCGCTCGCCGCCGGCGTGCATTATTGGGTAAGGCCGCTGGATGTCGTGTGGGCCACTCTGCTGCAGCGGTTTGGAGCCTGAGCAGTCATGGATCGAATCCGCAAAGCACTCGATCTGGCACGGGAAATGAGGGCTCAGCCGCTCGGGGTCAGCGCCGAGAATCCTCACCCCAACGCTGCGCCGGAAGACCCACCCCAGCTCGCGCCGTCCGTCGAAAAGCCCCCATCCATTGTTTCCATTGTGGAGAAGCCTAGACCGGTCGTGCCCGCCGTGGAATCAGCCGTCCCGTCCACGGTGTCGCCCACCGCTGCGTCCGCGGCTCCGCCCACCGCTGTGGTTCGCGCGATCGTCGAGAAGCCCGAACCGGCCGTCGCGGCGGTACCGGTCGCGGCGGTACCGGTCGCGGCCGTACCGGTCTTGGCCGTAGAGCCGCACGGGTCGCTGCTGCGCAGTGCCGAGCGGTTTCGGCCGGTCGTCGCGGCCGTTGCGAAACCCAAACCCATGGACTCGGCCCTGGAGTCACCTGAGGCAATTCTCTCCACTCTGCAAAGGCAGCCACCTGTGGAGTTGGCCGCGCCGCGGCCTACCGGCGCAGCCGTGGAGGAGTCGCGGCCGGTCGGCGCAACCGAAGAGATGCCGCGACCGTCCGCCCCGCCGCTGCAGTCAGCGCGGGCCCCGGTCGCGATCCCAACTGCGATTCAGTACACGAGGACCAAGACATTTTCGCCCGACGCAGCGTGGCTCGAGTCCAATCGCATCATCGATGTGTCTGGTACCGATGCCGCGGCGGGCGCATTTCGGATGCTGCGTACGCAGGTATTGCAGCGAATGCTGGAACACAACTGGCGCTCGATCGCGGTCTTGAGCCCGCGCTCCGATGACGGCAGGACGACCACCGCCATCAACCTGGCGATCAGCCTCGCCAACGATCAGCGCCATACGGTTTTGCTGGTCGAATTCGACCTCAAGCAGCCGATCATTGCCAAACGGTTGGGCATCGATGCCGAGACCGGAGCGGATGACCTATTGCGCGGCACTGCGGGGGTCGAGGACTGCCTGTATCACCCGGACGGTTTCGACCGGTTCGTGGTGATGCCCGGCCGTTCGCCGATGGACCACTCCTCGGAAATGCTGGCGGGGCCGCGCTGCCGCGAGATCGTCGCCGAATTGCGCGCCCGATACCCGGATCGCCTCTTGGTGTTCGATCTCCCGCCGGTGCTCGGCACGGACGACGCGTTGGCTTTTGTGCCGCTCGTGGAATGTGCGCTGATCGTGGTGGCCGAGCTGTCAACCCCTCGCGCGGATCTTTTGCGGTGCATGGAGTTGCTGCGTAATACGCCTGTCGTGGGCACGGTGTTGAATTTGTCCACCGGCGCAGGGGCCGCTTACGGTTAGATAGGTGAGTCTTGTATCTGAATCACTTCCATTTCCAGTCGATGCCGTTCGCCATGAGTCCGGATTCGGCGTTCCTCTACGAATCTGCACAGCATGCGGCGGCATTGACCATGTTGGAATTTGCGATGGAGTCGCAGGCGCCGTTTTGCCTGCTGACGGGCGAAATCGGATCGGGCAAGACCACGCTGATTCGTCGCCTGATTCGAATGGTCAGCGACAAAAACATGACCGTCGGCTTGGTGAGTCATTCCCATGGGCGATTCAAGTCGATACATCCGTGGGCCTTGTCTGCACTGGGCATCGTTGACGACGACGAGTCGGAGATTGGCCAGTTCGAGGCATTGAACGACTTCTTCATCCGGGAATATGGCGGCGGCCGGCGTACTTTGCTGATTTTCGATGAAGCGCAGAATCTGTCCATCCGGACCTTGGAGGAACTGCGCCTGCTGTCGAATGTCAACTCGGAGAAGGACGTGGCGCTGCAGATCATCCTGGTCGGGCAGCCGGAACTGCGCCGTAAATTGCAGCGGCCCGAACTGAAGCAATTCGCGCAGCGGGTTTCGATCGACTTTCATCTCAACGCCCTGGGCAGGGCCGAGGCGGAGGCCTACGTGCGTCACCGTTTAAAGGTGGCCGGCGGCAGCGAGGCGATTTTCGATCAGCCATCGATCGAGCTCATTCATGAGCGCAGCGGCGGCATCCCGCGCGTCATCAATCAGCTCTGCGACCTATGCTTGGTTTACGCTTATGCCGCGGGGCATCACCAGGTGACCGCCTCCATCGTCGAGGAGATGCTCAAGGACAAGAGCCGCAGCTACGCGGTCCAGCCGGCTGCACCCACGGCGCCCCCGGCCACGAATCGTGCGGCAGCGCCGGCGACGAATGGTGCCGCGGCGCCGCTGCCGATGGCCGCCACGCCGCCGGCGCCGGCGCAGCCGACCGTGACGGCGGTGCCGCCAGCGAGCGCGACGCGGACCGTGACTCCGATGCCACCGCCGGCCGTGACCCCGGCGGTGCCGCGGACGAATGGTAAGACCGCGCCGCCGGCAAAGGTTGCGCCGCATGCAATGCCCGCTAACCTGCCGCCGACCGCCGCGGCGGACCAGGGCCAACAGACAGTCAGACGTGCGCAAAAGTCGGGCCGGTTGCCGCTTGCGATCGGCATGCCGCCGGCGTCCAATGGACAAGCGCCCCTGAAAACCAGCAAGCAGGCGTCGCCGCAAGCCGGCGCACAGCCGAAACAACGCCGCGCCAAGACCCATCGGAGCTGGTTTTTTTTTTCTTAAAGTGCCTGATCGCAGCATCCGGGGCACTCATGGTCGGCCATTCGCGGGCTGAAGGCCTGACGGCTGCGCGGCTCGGCGTCATCTACAATTTGGATGACGCATCGAGCCGCCAGGTGGCACTCGAGTACGCTCTATGGCGCGCGGTGCCGTCCGAGAACGTCATCGGAACCCACTTACCGATCGTCGACGTCATGTCGCCCGATGAGTTCGAGCCGATGCGCGATCGTTTGATCGAGCAGTTGCCCACCTCAGTGCAGTCGTTGTTGCTGGTATGGTCGAAGCCCTATGCGGTCGGCTGTATGTCGATCACCACCGCGTTCGCCGCCGGCTATCGAGAGGCCTTCTGCCCGCCGGAGTGCTCGCGTACGCCCTTGAGTCCGCTGTTCGATTCGGATGGGTGGCTGCCCGCCGACACCGTAGATTGGTTCCCCGCGATGCTGCTGCCGAGCGACGATGAGGACCTCGCGCGTGCACTGATTGCGCGCGGCATCGCAGCGGACTGGAGCGCGCCGCCTGGGACTCTGTATTTGATTAGAACCGCCGATAGCGCCCGCAACGTGCGCGCCGTGACCTACGCCGATGCGACGCTAGTGCTCCAGAGTCGTCTGCGGGTTGCGCAATGGTCGGCGCCGATAACGGGAGACGTCCCGGAGGCGATCGGATATTTCACGGGGGCCGCTCGGGTCGAGGAGGTGCCGCGCATCCAATTTCGGCCGGGGGCGCTCGCGGACCATCTGACCTCGACCGGCGGCGTACTCTACGGCGGCCATCAGATGTCGTCCCTCGCCTGGCTCAAACAAGGCGCAACCGCGAGCTATGGCTCGGTTTCCGAGCCCTGTTCCTATCCGCAAAAGTTTCCCAATGTTGGCGTTCTTTTCGAGCACTACGTGCACGGTGAAACCGCGCTCGAGGCCTATTGGAAGAGCGTGGCGATGCCGGGTCAGGGTCTGATCTTGGGTGAGCCGTTGGCCAGACCCTTTGCGACTCGTCCTTGAGCGCCCATACCAGACCTACTGCCGCCAGGGAAACGACCAGGTCGCCTAAAATCGTATTCGTCAATCGCTATTTTTATCCCGATCAGTCGGCAACCAGCCAGTTGCTCACCGATCTGGCCACTGCGCTCGCTCAAACCGGATTTGAGATTCAAGTCATCTGTTCGCGTCAGCGCTACGATGACGCGAGCATTCGCCTGGCGCCGCGGGAGTCCTTCAAGGCCGTGGTCATACACCGAGTGTGGACGACCCGCTTCGGCCGCGGCCGCTTGCTGGGACGTGCGCTCGACTATGCGACATTCTATGCGTTGAGCGCGCTCGCGATGGTTCGCATGCTGAATCGCGGCGATACGCTGGTGGCAAAAACGGATCCGCCGCTCATCTCCGTCGTGGCATTGCTGGCTGCGAAACTGAAGGGCGCCATCCTAATCAACTGGCTGCAGGACATTTTTCCTGAAGTCGCATCGCGCTTGGGGTTGAGCCCGCTGCCGAGTGCTCTGGATGCAGGCTTGCGCCGCTGCCGCGATCTGTCGCTGCGCCGAGCTCGTGCCAATATCGTTCTTGGTGAGCTCATGCGCGATGGGCTGGAGCGTGCCGGCATTCCCGCTGATCGGATCGAGATCATCGAGAATTGGTCCGAGCTGCCCGCCGACAGACCGAAGCCCGCCGCGCAAAGTGAACTGCGCGTTAGATTGGGCCTCGATCAGCGCTTCGTCGTGGGCTATTCGGGGAATCTCGGCCGGGCGCACGAGTATCAGACCATGCTCGGGGCAGCGGAGCTGCTGAAGACGGATCCCCATGTGGTCTTTCTCATGATCGGCGGCGGTATCGGCATGACCCAGCTCGAGCGAGAAGTGCGAGACCGTGGCCTCTCGAATTTCCGCTTCCTGGCAAGCCAACCGCGCGAATCGCTAGCGGATAGTCTGGCCGCCGCCGATGTCCATTGGGTAAGCCTGCGGCCGCCGCTCGAGGGGCTCATCGTGCCGAGCAAATTCTACGGAATACTCGCCGCGGCACGGCCCGTCATCTTTATCGGCGATGCGGACGGCGAGCTGGCGAGACATATTTGCAGATGCGCCTGCGGCACGACGATCGGCATCGGACAATCGGCGCAGCTGGCGGGGCTCCTGTCCGCGTGGCGATCCGACCCGTCGCTGATCGAACGCATGGGGGAGGCCGGCGCGCGATATTACCGCGAGAGGTATTCCCCGCGGCGGGCGATCGAGCAGTGGAGGGTGATTCTCAAATCGCATGACCCCGTCGCCGGCGTTTCGCCTCGAGCACTTTCAAGTCGATGAGAAATTCATAGATCGCGCGCATGCGGCTGAAGTAGAAGCCAGCTTTACCATCGAGAATACCCAGACGGACCACATACAAATAAAAGAAAACGATCAGCGGTCGAAAAGGAATTTTATACAGCAAGCGCTTCAGCGAGCGTCGTCGCTCGATCGGGTCGCCGCTCCATAGCGTGCGGTCGAGCACCGGTTCGAGATGCTCGGATAATTTGGAAATGGCCTCCATGCTCGAATAGCGGTTGTGCCGGTCGAACCAATAAGCAACGCCGTTATTGAACGGATAATGATACAGATGAGATTGCAGATATTTGATTTTCCCGTCCGCTATGTATTCCTCATTGACCTCTCGCTCGATGTGGACTCGACCGACCCTCATCAGGCGTCCGAACCAGGTAGGGTAACCGCTGCTTCGCTTGAGCCAGTGTCCGAGGAAAAAATCTTTGCGCCGCATGCGAAAAATCGCGGTTGCCGGGTCCACAGTTTCTATCGAAGCAAGGATCTCGGCGGCGAGGTCGGACGGGACGCGTTCATCCGCGTCGACCATCAGGACCCAAGGATGTTTGTACGTTACGAGTGTAAGGGCGGCATTGCGCTGCGCGGCGTAATTGTCGAACGCCCGTTCCATGACGCGTGCGCCCTTGAACAATGCGATCTCGCGCGTACGGTCCTTGCTCAATGAATCGAATACCACTATGTCGTCGGACCAGGCGCACGCGTCGATGCAGTCGGCGATGTTCGACTCCTCGTTGAGCGTGAGTATTAGGATCGAGACCGGCATGACTACGGCAAGAGATTTTCAAACTGAAGCGGCTCAGCGGTCCTCATCGTGTTTGACGGTTCCGGCAATTTTTCGACTCGCGGCGTTTCCAATCTTGCCAATGCGATCGCGTAGGCGAATACGTATACGCTGAACAGCAACGAGCCTTGCTTCCAGGAAAGAATCAATTCGAATACGAACAGGCTGGTGAGAATGGCAAGACCATTGCGTTGTACGTCGGTCAATTCCAATTGCAGTCTTCGCTTGACGCTGCGGAACGCCGAGAAAAGGATGCTGACGTAAATGACGGCGCCGAGGATGCCCTCCTCGGCCAACACCTCGAGCCCGGCTATGTGCGGATAGTATCCAACGACTGTGAAGGCGCTCGAGTTTCCGAGTCCGAATATGGTCGTCAGTGAACTCGACGTCGATGCTTCCAGTAGACCCTGGGCCATCGCAAATCTGCCTTCGACGTCTTGGGAAGCACGAGCGTTCGTCCAACGTTCGTTATGGAGATCCACCAAAGATGCGCCCCACCATGCGAGGCCGAGCACGATGGCGACGACTACGACGAGCGAGACGAACGACTTGCCATCTTTCGGGCGAAAAGCGATGGGCAGTGCGATGAGGAAGCCAGCGCCGCTCGCTATGGCCTGGCCGCGCGAGCCGCTTCGGAGAATGACTACGAGTGCGATTGGAATGCAGGCGAGCGAGAACAGTCTCATCAAAATCCGATTCGGGCGACCCAAAGATAACGCACAGATCAACAGCACGGTTCCGGCCATGGTCGACAGCGCCAGAGGATTGGTTTCGTAGCGATAGATATTGCTGTCGTCTTGCACCCCTGCATGGCCGAACAGAACTAACCCGCGGTCGCCCCAGGTGCCAAAGGCAAGCGCGAGAATGCAGATAGCCGCGCCGGCAAGTGCGGTTGCAATGAATGCCGTGCGAGTGTCGTCCAGATCGGTCATGAGCAGCGGTGCCAGCAGCGTGATCGTAATGATGTACGGACCTGTCGCGATCCACTGGTCCAGCGATGTTTGCGGATCGGGAGCCCAACTGATGGTCGCGAAGGCATAGACATACAGGACGAGGACCAGCACCGCCGTGGGAGGCACTTTGCACAGGATACAAGCGCGCTGGCGGGCGGCGCGATAGACACCAAGCACGCAGATCCCGAACACCGCGAAGTTCGTAAATTGACGATATTCGGAGAAGAAAGCTGTAGTGCTCTGTCCCCATTGCTTCAGGCCATACAGGCATATTACCGCACCGAATCCGGCGGCGGGGCGACGCCACGTTCCGATCAACAGCGCCAGCAAAATCATCAAATAGGTGGTCAGGCCGAGCATATTGGGTGAGGCAGTAACCGATTCGTCATGATAGTGCGCGATTGTTACGGTTCCCAGACAGGGACCTACGAGCGATGCGCTCAAAATCCCGTTTAATCCGGAGTCTTGATGGACGCGCCGCGACAGCGACTTTGCGGCTTCGCATCGCCAGGCATGGCGGCGATCCTGCTTGCATGTTCGATTCTTGGGTTGCAATCAGCAATTGCCCAAACTTCGAAACCCTTCATTGTGTTCGATGGGTTACTCTTTTCCGGCAAACCGGATAACCGGATGCGCGGCTTGGTTCCCATCACTTGGGTCGGCGACATTTGGCGGCCAGGCGTGTCGATGGATACGGTCGACGAAGCGCAGATTCGGGCGGTGTTCGAACACAAACTGGACAAACGCGGCTTCTACTATCTCGACATCGAAAACTGGCCGCTGCTCTCGGTCTCCCCGGTGGTACGGGAGCGGAACATCGCCAAGCTGACACAGGTGATTCAGTTGGCGCGAAACGCCCTGCCCAACGCTCATCTCGGCTATTACGGGATAATGCCAGGCATCACCTATTGGCCGCTGCTGCGTCACGATGACGCCTATGACGAGTGGCAGAAGGTGAACCGCGAACTGGTGCCGCTGTCGCGCAGCGTCGATGCGGTATTTCCATCGCTATATACTTTCTACGATGACATGGGCGGCTGGAAAATTTATGCCCGCCAGACGCTGGCCGAAGCACATCGTTACGGAAAGCCGGTCTACGTGTTTTTGTGGCCGCAGTTCCACGACAGCAATCCGGAGCTTCGAGGCCGCTATCTGCCGCGCGCCTTTTGGCGCATGGAGTTGGACCTATGTGCTGAATTGGCGGACGGCGTCGTTCTCTGGGGCGGATGGCAAGCCCCTTGGGAAGAGCATGCCGCATGGTGGCAGGAGACGCTGGCTTTCATGAAAACCATCCCGGGCCGCAGCGGGGCGCCGGAGCCGGTTTCGCGTTGAGTCCGCATGCATCGTCCTGTGGCCAGAGAACCGAAGAAACGGGTAGCAGTGATCTACGACGGCTTTCCACACTACAGGAAAGGAGTGATCGAGGAATTAGCGGCTTCGGACAACTATGAGTATTTCTTCTTCGGCGATTTGGTTTATCGAGACGCGACCATCAGGGTGTACGACTTCGAGCCGAGCATCAATTTCGTCCGCACGAGGAGCTTTGCACTGGGACCTTTCCAGGTCCAAACGAAAATATTGACCGCTCTCCTGCGCAACCGCATCAGCCACTGCATTTTTCTCGGCAACCCTTGGTTTCTCTCGTATTGGGCTCTCACCCCGATGCTGCGGCTGTTCGGCAAGAACGTCTACTTTTGGAGCCACGGATGGATCGCTCGAAACGAGCCGCTACTGAGGCGTACGATCAAGCATCTCTTCTTTTTGTTGCCCAACGACTTACTGCTATATGGACACAGATCCAAGGCGATTGGCCTATCACATGGCTTTCCCGCCACTCGGCTGCACGTCATCGGCAATTCACTCGATTACAAGACGCAAAAGAAAATCTTTGCGAGCCTGAGGGATATTTCGCAAGGTGAAGTTCGGCGTTCACTTCAATTGCCGCTCGACCGTAAGATCATCATCTGCACGGCCCGAGTCACGCAAAAATGCAGATTTGATCTGCTGATACAGGCGGCGAGTGAATTGAAAGCCACGGATCAGGACCCTTTTCTGGTCATTGTGGGCGACGGACCCGAAAAAGAGGCATTGGCGGCGATGGCAACGTCATTGTGCGTTAGGCATACATTCTGGGGCGCGTGCTACGACGAGGTAATTCTCGCAAAGCTCTACAAGGCCGCTGATCTGACCGTATCGCCGGGCAAGGTGGGTCTGACCGCGATGCACAGCATGGCATACGGCACTCCCGTCATCAGCCATGATAATTTGGACCACCAGATGCCCGAATGCGAGGCCATCATATCCGGAGTGACGGGCGATTTCTTTGCCGAGGACTCGAGCAAGGCGCTTGCGCGTGCGATCCTCGGGTGGTTTGAAGCGCATCCTGAGAAGCCGGAACAAGCATGCATCGATCGCATTGAAGCGCAATTCACGCCCGTCTTTCAGCGGCGCGCCATTGAGCGCGTCCTCGAGGGTGGATCATGAATCGCCTTCACGCCATGCTCCGAGCAGTCAAATGCGTGTTACTCATCAAATACTATCGTCTGAGGCATGTGCATGCCACGGCCTACATTGCCTACGGATCGCAAATTGCCAGGGATGTCGTCGTGGGCGAATACGCTTACGTGGGGCAACAAGCCATGATCGGAAGCAAGGTTTCGATCGGTGCGTACACGATGCTGGGTCCCTGTGTCATGTGCCTCGGCGATGACCATCGCCACGACATCCCTTGCAAGCCGATCATCTTTTCCGGCCGCCCCGATCTGCGTTCGACCCTGATCGGTAGGGATGTTTGGATTGGCGCGCGTGCAATAATTCTCGCCGGTGTCGAGATCGGCGCCGGGGCTATCATCGCCGCCGGCACGGTTGTTTCAAACAACGTTCCGCCATGCGAGATTCACGGCGGGGTCCCGAATAGAAGAATCAAGGACAGATTCACCGACCCGGCGGACAAGCAGCGCCACTTGGAGCTTCTGCAGCAGCCGCCCCGCAGGGGAACATTTGCCGAGAGTCGCTATTGACAGCAGCCAACTGGCCTCGTGCCTTCATCACGCCTCGAATCGCCAGGCCCAGCTGCCTGGAGAAGTCGACCGCGCCGTCATAGAGCAAATGATTGGTATCCTTGAACCATTCATCTGGATAGTCCCGTCGTTCGAAGTCGAGCACGACGGCGTTGGGTAGCGAACTCAACCGAGCCTTGAATGCGTCGAATTTCTCGAGGTTCTGAAAGTTCGCAAAATTGGCCGCGTGTGCCGGGGAATAAACGACGAAAAACAACCGCTCCGGATGCTGCTTGATGTGCTCGATGAGGCGCGAATTCTGTTGCTCGTCGGGAAAATAGCCATTCGGCCCTTGAATTCTCCTGTGAATGGCGTCGTCGAGCCGGGCGCGGTCGAAGGTCCAGTATTTTTCATGACTGAAGCCGCGCTCGACGCTGCGCATGAGCCGGGCCCGGTCATTTATGAATTCCTTGAGGTAATAATCGTAATAGCCGAAGTAGCGGAGGCCGGGGATGAAATATCGCCACACCATCGAATCGGATCGCTGCAGCATGGTGCGGATGCGGGAATCGAACACGAAGGGGATAAAAGTGCTGGGATCGCCGATGCCGTGCTCGCCCTGGGGCTTCAAATCGACGATGATCGGGACCGTTTTGTGCTTCGCGAGTTCGATCTGAAGTAACGCATCGACGACCTCATAAGACGAACCGTCCAAACCATAGTTATAGCTATTGATCCCCATCTCGGAGGGCACGTAATCGTAGTAGACCTTCGAGGATCCAAAAATGGGAATCTCATCGCCATTCTCGTGCATCAAGTGATAAAGACGCCCGGCATCGCCGGACGGATTATCGTAAATGGCCCAATGCGTGACGGCAAAGTCGGCGGCCGCGCCGACGGCGACAAACGCCGCCAAGGCTACCAGCCATGACGACACCTTCACGGTTCAAAAACCTGCATAGATGAAGCGTCCACCACCGAGGCGGCCAAAGAACATGGTCAGAAGCCCGACAATCAGCATGAATGCCGGAGTCGGCACTCGCGTGGTTCGGCGAAACATGGCGGAGACCGCGAACCACATCCCGACCGACCCAACGTCCAGTACGAAATCAAATGGCCCCTTGTGGGCAAACAGCTCAGCGGCGCTGTCGAACATTCGAAAATGAAACAGGCGACCGAACACCATGGCGGCATTCTGCAGACTGGAGGCGCGAAAAAATACCTCGCTCAGGACGAAAACGCTCATGGCGTAGAGCCAGGCGGCAACATTGACGAAGCCTACCGGCATCTGCTTGATGCGCCGGTTTCGCCAGCGCCTGGAGAGCAGCTCGAGGGACATCGCCAGTCCCTGCACCAGGCCGAAGCACAAGTACGGCCAGGTTGCGCCGTGCCAGACACCACATATGGCGAACGTGATCATGAGGGCACACACCGCGCCCCAAAGTCCCGGATCCCCGATGCGGATGACCAGCGGCATGAACAGGTAATCGCGCAGCCAGAAGGACAGCGTCATGTGCCAGCGACGCCAGAGTTCGGTGATGGACTGGCTCAACAGCGGCCGGTCGAAGTTGGGATCGAGCCGAATCCCAAGTAATCGCGCACTGCCGATTGCGATGTCGACATAGCTGGAAAAATCCGCGTATAGATTGAGGACGTTGAAGATCGCTCCGAGCAGGGTTGGCAGCGTGGAATAGTGAAGGTCCAGCGCCTCGGCCGGGGTGGCGAAAATCTCCGTTGCGTAATCGTTCAATCGGTTGGAGACGACGAATTTCTTGAATAAACCGTACGCGATCATCCTCGCGCCCGCTGCAAAATCGTCAGCCGTTGGGTGGCTCCCTGCTGCCAGTTGCGGGATCAGTCGACCGGCGCGCGGAATGGGACCCGCCGTGATCTGCGGGAAGAAAAAGCTGAAAAGCATGAATCGGCCCCAACCTGCCGTCGGTGCCCAATCGCGGCGATAGGTGTCGGTAACGCAAGCGATCATTTGAAACGTGAAGTAGGAGATGCCCAATGGCGCGGCGAGTCTCAGAACCGGGTCGGCATGGAATCCAAACGCGGTGGGCGACAGAAGCAGGTCGATCACGCCGAGCAGATACTTGAACGAGATCAGAACTGCCAAATCGAGCGTCAAGATACCGAGAAAGACCAGCGAACGTGCGCGGTTTTCACCTGCATCACCTAGCGCCGAAACGGCGCCGTAGTTGAGGGTGCAGAGAACCAGAAAAAGGATCAGATACGCCACGCCGGATACAGCGTAGAAACAAAGACTGCCGGCGAGCAACACAGGTACGCGCCAGCGCGGCCCGAGCATCCCATGCAGCAATGCGATGACACCCAAGAACAGAAAATAGCGCGCCGACTGCAATTCCATGTAGACAGGTGGTCGGTAGGGAAGTCGATTCGGGGCGGAAGTGTACACCAACGATGCAACGATCTTGGGTATTGAGACAATTCACATCATTGAAATCTGAAGGTCATCAGAAACACATTTGGATAGTGTTTCGTTGCTTTGCGAGCGTGCTGCGCGTGCCGTCCGTGCGCGCAGCTTGCCGTCGCGATGGCTATAATCTGCAGCGCGGCCCGAATCACATGCACGCGAGAAGTGGGAGTGTCGATGACTATGGATGAACCTCAGATTTACGGCCGCCTGACCCACATATTCCGCGATGTGTTTGATGAGGATTCCATCACGGTCACACCCGAGCTGTCGGCCCTCGACGTGGAGGGGTGGGACAGCCTCACCCATGTTCGGCTCATCATGACGGTGCAGAAGACTTTCAAGATCAAATTCTCCAATGCCGAGATCGGCAAGCTGCAGCGGGTGGGCGACTTGGTGAAGCTGATACAAGAGCGAGCCGCGAGCGCGCGATGAACTCGCTCTACGCGGATTTGCAATGGTTGCCCCGAGCGCCTGACGATTTTTCGGAAAGATTGAAGAGCATGCGTGACGCAGCTCCCGCCTTCGATCTCGGAACAAACCTGCAAAGCCTCGCCAGGCATGCGCTGAATTTGAATCAGTTGACCAAGCTTGCGCGCGTTATTGACCGAGCGCGGGCGGAGCGTCGTTCACTCGATCCGCTGGTACCATTCCGGCTTGCAGTATTGAGCAATTCCACGACGGATTTCATAGCGCCTGCGCTAGTGGCAAGCGCTGTGCGTCACGGCATATCACTCGAGGTGATACTGCCCGCCTATGACCAAGCCGCGCAGGAAGTTCTCAGCCCTGATTCGCAGGTCAACCGGTCGAAGCCGGATGCCGTGCTGCTGGCCCTCGATTTCCGAGCGCTGCCGCTTACGCTATCGTTAGGAGACGGCGACGCGTCCTGTGCCACCGTCGCAGGCATCCTGGGCTACCTGCAATCGCTGCGACTGGGCATCAAGAGACACACGAATGCCATTTGCATTTTCCAGACGTTCGCGCTGCCCGTGGAAACGCTCTTCGGAAGTCTCGATCGGGTGCTGCCGGGGACGATGAGGAGCTTAGTCAACAACGTGAATGACGCTCTGTCAGCGTATGTCCGTGAGTCAGGCGACATATTGTTGGACGTGTCGGCGCTCGCCGATACCGTCGGCCTTGCCGACTGGCACGACCTACAGCTGTGGAATCTAGCGAAATGTTCTTTCTCTGATCAGCTCGTTCCGTTGTATGCGGATCACGTCGCCCGGATCGTTGCGGCCATCCGCGGTAAGAGTAGGAAGGTGCTGATTCTCGATCTCGACAACACCGTATGGGGCGGTGTCATCGGGGACGATGGGCTGGAAGGAATAAGGGTTGCACAAGGCGACGCAACCGGGGAGGCGCATCTCGCGGTTCAACAGCTCGCGTTGGGCCTGCGCGATCGCGGCATCGTGCTCGCGGTTTGCTCCAAGAACTCCGACGCGACGGCGCGCCTGCCGTTTGAAAAGCATGCCGAGATGATTCTGAAGCTGAATCACATTGCAGTTTTTCAAGCCAATTGGAACGACAAGGCCACCAATATTCAGGCAATCGCCGAAGAGCTGCGCTTGGGCTTGGACGCGCTGGTGTTTCTAGATGACAATCCTGTCGAGCGCGGCCTGGTTCGCCGATTACTTCCGCAGGTAGCGGTGCCGGAGCTGCCAGACGATGCGGCTTACTACGCCAGAACACTGGCTGCCGCCGGCTACTTCGAGTCGGTGGCCTTCACCTCGGAGGATCGGGAGCGTGCTGGGCTGTACCAGGACAATGCCAAACGCGTGAGATTGCAAAAAAACATTGGCGGACTGGAGGCCTACCTCATCTCGCTCGACATGACGATTACGTTCAAACCTTTCGACGCGACCGGCCGGGCGCGCATCGTGCAGCTCATCAACAAATCCAATCAGTACAACCTGACTACGCGCCGCTACACAGAGCCGGACGTTGCCGCAGCGGAATGCGATCCCGGGGTGTTTACACTGCAGGTTCGCTTGGCGGATATCTTCGGGGATAACGGAATGATAAGTGTAGTCATCTGCCGTGCTGACGGCGACCGAAGGTGGGACATCGACACCTGGCTGATGAGCTGCCGCGTGCTCGGGCGCAGGGTTGAAAACATGGTGCTGCGCGAGATCTTGAGGCACGCTCGTGCCGCCGGCGTCCGCACACTGACCGGGATTTACCTGCCGACTGCCCGCAATGCCCTGGTGCTTGATCATTATGAGAAACTGGGATTCCGCCGAGTTGCGGAAGAGGCTTCGGGGATCACACGCTGGGAACTGAATGTCGAGACGGCCAATCCGCCCGGTGCGCCGATGAAGACGTTATCGCTGGGTTTTCGCCTCGATGTCGCGCCGGACGCCGTTGATGAAGCTCGACGCGAAGAGACGGTTCGGTAGCCGGTCATGCATTCGGACCCACCCAAAAGGCAATTGCCGGTAGGATCCAGCCGAGCGAATGGCGCGCGGCTGCCGGTCCTGTTGACCTCGGCAATCAATGTAGCCGCACCGTTCACGAAATTGTCGGACGTACGCGGCCGGATGGCCGCAACGATTGAATCGACCTCGAATTGGCTGCGCCTTTGTCGCGAAACGGAGTTCGTTTTTTGCGACGGGTCGGGGTTCGACGTCAGTGGCGAGTTCAAGGCATCTGGCACGATCGATACAACTCGTATCGAGTTCATTACCTTCGAGAATGATCGTGAGCAGGTACGTGCCAAGGGAAAGGGGTACGGCGAAGGCCAGATCACGAAGTATGCGCTGGAAAACAGCTCGATCCTCAAATCGGCGCCTTCCTTTGCCAAGTGCACTGGCAAGCTTTGGGTCGACAATTTCCGCTCCTGCAGACAGGTCTACAACGGAACCGCAGGCTTCAGCTATTTTGGATTCCTGTCCATGCACGCGGTCGATACGCGATTCTTTATCGTCGACAAGCATTTCTTCCGCGAGAACCTGCTGGACTCTTTTGCCCTTTGCGACGACTCGCGCGGCAAGTATCTGGAAAACGTCTACCTGGAGTCCTTGGACAAGATCGACCGGCGCGCCTGGCTGCTGGCGGTATACCCAACGATTCTGGGTATTTCGGGCACCAGCGGGAGGCCCTATCACAACGATAGGATCAAGCAATTGGGCAAGAACCTGGCGATCCGTGTACTCAAGGGGGGCAAGTGGTCTCGACGCTGACTGATCTGGCCGAGTCGTACTCGAAAGCCGCGTTCACGACTGTCCATGCATGTCCGATTTGCACCGGCGCCTCGCGCGCCCCCCATCCTGCGTTCAATATCAATCCCGAAAAGAGCTTTCGATTCGATTTTCGGATCTGCAGCGGCTGTGGGCATGGGTGGATAGATCCGATGCCGACCCAGGGCCTTTTGAATCACCTCTACACCCATGCTTCGCATTCCGTTGTCGGCGTGGGTTGGTCGGAGAATATCGAGCCCTCTTTGACGGTCCCTGAGCAACTGGTGTGCGCGCGCGAGCTGCAGAACGACTCCGTGGGGCAGCGCTATTTCGAATTGGGCGTCGGTAAGGGTCGCTTGTACGGAAGGTTTGCGGGGCAGGGCTGGCACTGCCAGGGTGTCGAGCCCGGAAAGTGGGGTCTGAAGTTCGCCGGCGTGGTCGACGATTTCGCTGCATTACCGCAATCATTCACGGCTGACGTCATCGTCGCACTCGACGTGCTGGAGCATATAACCGATCCGGTCGACACCTTGCATAGGCTTCGCCGGCTCAGCGCTCCGCATGCCCGGCTGTATGCAGCAATGCCGAACCGCGAGTCGATACGCGCGAGACTCGGTCGGCAGCATTGGCGCATGCTGCGTCCGCTGGGGCATGTGAACTACTGGTCACGGCGTTCGGTGCTGATGGCGTTCAAGAAATCGGGTTTCCTGGTCGATGAGATCCGCAAAACCGATCTGTGGCAACCACGTCCAATCAGGACCATGCGGTCGGCGGCCAAGGCGGCCATCGAGCATTTGGGACTCGGCGACCAATGGGTCGTGGTGGCACGGCCTTGTTGACGTAGGGGTACGTCATCGCGGTGTTTTTAACCTGGAAACACAACAGTGGCTGCTGAGAATCCAAGCGCTGACTATGTCACAAAGGGACGTAGTTATTTCAATGTCGATCGGCATGATTTATTTCAGCTGATCCCCGAGAATCGACCTGGCCGAGTGTTGGAGATAGGCGCGGCAGAAGGCTCAATGCTCGTCGCCCTCAAACGATCCGGCAAGGCGCGGGAGGTCGTGGGCGTCGAATTGGTCGCGATCCCCGGTGGAGGACAGAATCGCCAGGAGATCGATCGCTTCATCATTGCCGACGTCGAGCAGCAAAATCTCGATCTCGAGCGAAATAGCTTCGATGTCGTCGTCTGCGGCGACGTCTTGGAGCATTTGCGCGATCCCTGGAAAGCTCTTCTTTATCTGGTCGGCTTTCTGAGCGAGGACGGAGTGTTCATCATCAGTTTGCCGAACATCCTGTACTGGAAGGCATTCGTAAGAATTGTGTTGGGCGACTTTCGATATGCCCCATCCGGCGTACTCGATCGGACGCACCTTCGATTCTTTTGCAGGAAGAATATGATCGATTTGGTCCGGTCGGCGGGACTCGAAGTCAGGCACATGGAGCCCAGTTTTCTTCGCCAGCAGGAGTTGAAAAACGACCGCCTCGTGAACGCACTCACCCTGGGTTTAGGCGAGCGCTTTCTAGCGCAGCAGTACTTGATCGTTGCCGCAAAGAGGTAGCAGCATGCGTCCATGCGAAGTATTTGACGAGCGCCGCTCCACGTCATGAATCGGTCATGAATGAATCGGTCATGAGCCTCGCCCGCGGGCAGCGGTTGACGCCCGGCATGCTTTTCGGGCTGCTTTCGGTATTCGGCCCGCCGTTGCTTTTGCCGAATGTCTCAAGCGCACAGACCAGCGGAGACGACTCGTCCGGCTCATGTCTGCGCCTGGTTCGTAATCTGCTCGGCGGGAATGTGGGCAACTGGGGGCAGGCGGGTGCACCGGTGGCCTTCCCGGCAGGAGGAGCGGTCTCGTCCTTCACGGGCGTAGGGCCCGCATCGTTCACGCTTCAGGGCAGCACCGCAGGTTACTCCTTGCTCGGTGTTCAGCTCTCCTTCACTCAGAACACGACCTATGCACTGCGGGTCATGGTGTCCAATTATTCGGGCAACTATCCAGGGCGCAATTTCGAGATACTGGGCGCGTCGCCGAACGATTTTTCCGGAGTGACCCATCTCAATTTCGGAGGCAATGGCGTCTATGCACTCGTCTTTACTTATCTGGGCCAGGATGCCTTGTATCTCGCCAGGGTGGGTATCAACGTCGACGGGGGAGCGAGCAGGGCCACCGGTCCGGGAGGGTTCACTGTTACTGACCTCTCTTTGGAAAGGCTGTCGAGCGCGAGCGCCCCGCCGAGTGAGTATGTGACACCGGGTTATGCGTGGGGATTCAACTCTCCCCTGGAGAACACGTACGACAGCACCACGGGAATGCTTTTCGAATCCGCGGGCCGGCCGTGCCCCAATACGTACCGTAACGTCTGGGCGGTGACCGCCGACAGCTTCGGGGATAACACCTACAGCTTTCCGAATCAGCTCGCCAATAATCTGGCGATGGGCTACGTCTTTTTCGTCGATTCGGTGCCCGGACGCAAGCTCGCGACGGCGCAAGCGAACATTGACGCGCTGCTGTCGAACGCCTCTGTCGTTCAGACGGACGCGCTTCTGCCCACCATCACATCCTTGCCAAGCACGGTTGCCAAGCCGAATGGGCTCATCGTGGAGGGTGGGGTTGACGACATCGTCTTAGGCTCGACCGCTGCCCAGCTTGAAGCCGTGGCCGCCTCGATAATCAGCAACATCAGGTCAAGAAACTTGACTGCGATCCTGATGACGGTCAGTCCTTTCGGAAACAACCGCAACTGGACCAGCGAGCGTGAACAGGTGCGGCTTGCGTACAATCAGTGGCTACGGGGTCAAGCTGCCGCGCAGAAGGGCGACTATGTGTACGATATGGCCGCTTCCGCCGCCGCCGGTGGACTCGCAGACAACAATAATTCAGCGCTTCTCGCCTCGTCGTTTGACAGCGGTGACGGTCTACACCCGAATCTCGCCGGCGGCGACCAGATTGCCCAAAGACTCGCGCAAATACTGGATACCGTGGGTGTGCCGGTGTCGGCCTCCGCGACTGGCATCACTGCTGGAAAACGGAGCACGCTGACAGCCATGCCGGCCGGCTTGGGGCCGTTTACCTACCAGTGGTACCAGGGAACGAGCGGCAACGCATCCAAGCCCATCGCCGGCGCGACTGGCGCTAGTTACACGACACCCGCTCTCGATGCGACCACCGATTATTGGGTTCAAGTCACGAGCGCGGGCGGCGCACGGGTGGATAGCGCCACGATCGCCATAACCGTTGCGGGCGGTGGTTCTGGCGGCTCCGAAAATAGCAGCGATGGACCCCTGCCGCTGTGGGCCATGGGTGCGCTCGGAGCTGGACTCGTTGGTATTGCTTCGCGACGATTCAAGAAGACTGTTCGGTCTAGAGTTTGACGAATTAAACGACGGTGTTTTTGCGCAGGCGACAGGCCATACAACCCTCCATGAGCATGCGAGCGGCGACCCGCGTCGATCCAATCCAATAGCGCAGACGCAGCATCTGCGTAGAATGCCCGCTGAAATGACGCCGCAGACGCTCGGTTTCGAGTTCGCAAACCTCTTGAAGCCGTGAGGTCTTGGCGCCAACGTGATGCCGAAAGCATCCTACATATTCCCGCACGTGGCGCACGATCCCGTTGCCGGCGAGGCGCAACACGAGGTCATAGTCCATGCAAAATTGTAAATCTCGGTCGAAACCGCCCATCGAGCGGCAGATGTCGGTGCGAAATATGGCCGCACAGTTTTGTACGGTCAGATAGCTGTAAAGGCAGTCCCAGTAATCGAACGACGGCTGACGTCGATGCTTTATGATCTCGCCGCCGGCGCCGATGACCTGATAGTCACCGTAGACGATGGCAGGCGGAGGCGTCTGACTTGCGGCGTCGATCAAGGCGCCAATTTTGCCGGGCAACAGACAGTCGTCTGCATTCAACCAGGCGAAATAGGTCGTGTCCACGAGAGCGAGGGCCTTGTTGAGTGCGTCCGATTGGCCGGTATCGGTCTCGGACCGCCATTCCAGCTTGGGATGGGTTTGGGCAAATTCTCGCAGGATTCTCACCGATCCGTCGGTGCTCCCCCCATCCATCACGATATGCTTGCTCACATGGCTACCCTGGGCTGCGACGCTGCGCAGGCAATGCAATAGGAACGGTGCTGCATTGAAGCAGGGTGTTACTACGCAAATAGAAACCGTCATGGTTGATTCCTGAGGCGCTTTTTGATCGGACGGCAGGGATTTCCCGCGCACACCATGTCTTCCGGGATGTTGCCGGAAACGACCGAACGGGCACCGATCACCGCACGATCTCCAATGTTGGCGCCTGGACCGATGAATGCCTCCGTGCAGATCCACACGCCACGGCCGATGGTGATGGGCGGCCGCAGCAGCGGCATGCGCGGATCGAGATAGTCATGGCTTCCTGCGCACAGATGTGCGCGCTGCGAGACTACGGTGTGCGCACCGAGGGAAATCTTGCCGAGCGCATAGAGGCGCACGCCGGCGCCGATTACGCAATTGTCGGCCAAGTCCAGATTCCACGGGCAATCAATCAGGGCAGTGGGATAAATTAGGACGTCGGAGCCGATGCGTGCACCGAACGCCCGCAACACGACGCGGTGCCAGCCGTTGAGAAATCGTGGTACCCAGCGAAATCCGCTCCAGTAGCAGCACAGCCATAGGGCGCGCAGGAAACGCTCGGACGCCGCGTAGGGGTTGGGCTGTTCACGGCCATCCTGCGCGACAATCGGAGCATGCGGCTCGGTGACCAACTTCGTCTCAAGGACCCGCAGGGAAAATGGATTCGCCGCGAGTCTCTGCAACGGGGCTTCGGTGCACGAGCTGTGCCACGGACACTCGAACGCGTTGCAAGCTATCCCCCGCCAGGGTTCGTAGGCCAATGAATCCGAACGTCACGAAGCATGCGGCCGATACCAGTGCATCGATCCAAACCCGCCCGAACAACGCTCCGGTGAATTCAGCGCAGAGCGCGGCGCTCGCGATGACCAGCCAGGGGCGCAGCAATGAAGAGGCGACCTGCCTAGCGTGCACACCGATTCCGGGCAAGGAAATTGAGGCGTTCAGCCACGTTCCGCACATTACTCCGAGTCCAAATCCAAGCGCAGCGGTCGCGGGGGACCCTCCCAGATAGGCGCCAAGGGTGGTCCCGGAAATGGATGCAAGCGCACCAATCAGAGTGACCACCCCCCATTGGCGAAAATGTCCCGTGGCGATTTGCAATGCACGCAGTACGCTGGCCGCCGCCGCCAGCGGGAAAACCGCGGCAAAAATTTGTACTGCATGGGACGCCGCCGCCCACTTGCCATGCCACAGGACTTGTTCGAGAGGGTCATAAGTCGCGGCGATCGAGAGGCTCGCGACGGCACCCACCAAGACGACCACACTGAGGGCGCGCGATACCGCGGCACGCATGCGCGCGATATCCGGGCCGATACGGGCGAAGCTCGGGACAAGTACCTGATAAACGTTGTCCGCCAATAGCACACCGAGCTGCACCACGAGTTGATAGGCAAAGAAGTAGGTTCCGACAAGCTCGCTCGGCAGGATTTTCCCAAGCAAGAAGTAAGCACCATTGTTGCCCATGGAGATCGAGAAGGTACCGAGCAATATCCAGCGGCCATCGGTAAAAAGTTCCGGCCACAGCCGGAATTTTGGCGCCATGGTCCAGGGCGAGTATCGGGTGGCCATCCACAACAGCAGCGAGTCTGTGACGCTGGTAATGAGAACCGGTAGTAGCAGGCTACGAGCTCCGAATCCTTGCCACGCGAACAAGAACATCAGCGAATTGCGCGCGATCGCAGATATGACTTGAATGAGCCCCAACTCGCGAAACTTGAGATCCACGGCCAGCCGGACGCTCAGCATCGAGGGCACCACGCTGAGCGGAATGGTCGCCGCAAACAGCAAGATGACGTCGGCGAGCTCGGGAATGTCGTACAGCTTTGCGGTGGGTTCTGCGACGCTCGCGATCAGCATGCCGGTGCCGCAGTTCATCGCCAGCATCATCCAAAATGCCGGACCGGCGAACTCATTGAAGCGGTTGCCCTTTTGTTCGAGCACCATCGGCAAGCCGCCATCGCGCAAGGCGGACAAGAATACCGAGAGGGAGATCGCTATCGCGTAAACGCCATAGTCCCGCTTGGTCAAAAACCAGGCGAGCGCGAGCTGACAAACGAGGCCCAGAGACTTGGCGGCGCCGGTAGCGCCGATCGTCCACACCGAGCCCTTGAGTGTCTTGACCCCAATCGGGAGGTCCTCATCGTATTGCGGCGCAGGCCCGCTAAACGGCTGCAGCTCCGCGATCTTGCCGACGTCCATCGGCTCGGCCGGTTGCCTTGAGTTCCGCCGCACCGGCAATCGCCGCGGCTCCCAAGCTTCCATGCTGCTCATCTGTCGACACCAATTCTCGAGCCCCAAGGATAGCCCCGCCAAGGGCCGTGGGCCTGAAAAGTGCGGAAATAAGTCCTGCCTTTGCTTGCGCGCCGTTTCAGGACGAAGGATGCCGTTCTGTACCAAATAGCCGTCGATGAGCTGATCGCCATGGGTCACGGCAAGGGCGCCTCCCCATTCGCGCCAGGGCGGCGAGAAGCCGCGCTTGCGGCGATCCAGTACGAAGTCCGGAAGCATGCCCGCAAGCGCATCGCGGAACCATTGCTTCGGGCTTGCGTTGGCAGCAAAAGGGTACGTCTTGTGTAAACCGATGACCGTCTCGACCAAGCGGTAATCGACCAGCGGCAGCCGCGACTCCACCGAGGCGGCCATCGCGAGCCGGTCGGCTTGAGCCATGCCGTTTTCCAACAGATAGGTCTCGCAAATCAACCTAATCAACGTGACCTCGGGCGTGCAATCCGCTGGCCGGGCGGTAAATCCTGATGTCAGATCATGCTCGCCGATGGCATTCCGGAACTGGGCGGTGAAGAATGGATCGTGCAACGCGCGGGCGGCATTTGAGAATACCGACTCGCTGTCATAGAAGACGACGCGGCCGGGGGGAGTATCGCGGTCAGCCTGGAACTGGCGCCATTCGGACACGATCCCGGCGCCGGACCCCGCCCACTTCAGAGCTTGTGTCAAAGACAGCGGCGGTGCAGAGAATCGCAAATAGTCAGTGAAGCCCGAGAGCCCCGCCGCAACCATGGCGCGTCTTCGCGTCGCACGCAGTGCCATCCTCACCCAATGATAGCCCCAAAACAGCTCGTCTCCGCCCTGCCCGAACAGCAGCACGGGTACCGAGTGTCGGCGCGCAAGTTGCGCGACGGCGGCGATCGCGACACCCGCACTGTCGCTGATGGGGTCATCGCGGTGAAAATTGATCGTGGAGAATTGGTCTACCATCTCGGCCGTAGACAGCTCCACGGTGTGGATGGGGATATTCAAGTACTTGGCGAAGGCGCCGGCATCCCTGCGCTCGTCTTGCCAGGGTGTTCCTGTATAACCCACCGTGAATGCGTGCACATCCGCTCTTGCCCTGGATGCCAGGGCAGCGATTGCGCTTGCGTCGATGCCGCCGCTCAATGCGACCCCCACGGGCACGTCGGCCCGGGTTATGAGCTGCGCCGATTGTTCCAATTGCTCTCTGATGAGCTCCCCGGGGTTGCCTTGCAGCGGGACCGCATCGGACATACGCCAATAGCAATGTTCTCGTATCGACCAGGTGTCCAGATCGACCGTCAGCATATGAGCCGCGGGGAGTTTTCTGATGCCTGCGACCATGCAGGCCGGTTCGGGTACGTAGGTGTAGTGGTAGTACAGGTTGACTGACTGAGGGTCGAGATTGAAGGGAACGACCCCGCCCTTGACCAAGGCGCGCAATTCGGAAGAAAAAAACAAGCTCTCGCCAATGGCCGCGATATACAACGGTTTCTCGCCCATGCGGTCCCGCACGAGCATCAGTCGGCGCGTGCGGGTGTCCCACAGGGCGAACGCATACATGCCTCGCAATCTCTCGACGAACGATGCGCCGTATTCCTCGTAAGCATGGATGATCGCTTCGCAATCACTATGCGTGGCAAAGACATGACCGCGCGCTTCGAGCTCCCGGCGCAGCTCGACATGGTTGTAAACCTCGCCGTTGGCGACCAACACGATTTCCCGGGTTTCATTGTAGAGGGGCTGCCAGCCCCCCTTGAGGTCGATGATGCTGAGACGGCGCATCGCCAACATGAGATTCTTCGCGACGTGCGATCCAGTCCCGTCCGGTCCGCGGTGAGCCAGGAGCTCATTTACGCGCGCGACTTTGTCGATTTGCGCCGGTGACAACGCAGTGCGGGAAATGAGGCCGGCGATGCCACACATGTCGTACTTGTTTCCCCGGAGTCTCTTTCGACGTATCGGTGTCAGCCGTCGAGTATACGCAGCAAATATTTCGATTCGCGGTCAGCGCCGCGGCCCGCCCCGGCCGGCATCCGGCGCTGCACAAGCCGGCTTCGTCACGCGGCTGAAACACATTGTCGGTATTTAGATCGGTTGCGCATCACCCGCGGCCACCATCGACGAGAAGAGATGTCCGAGCAATCCATCGACCGCTCAGCCCCTACCATGTTGGTTTGGCGAACGTCATGGAGCCTCGTGTTGGCTGCAGCGATCGTCGCCACATTGAGTGTCTGGCCATTTTGGGAGGGATTGGCCCAACTGTGGGCTTGGTGGGCCGCCTCGCCGGAGGATAGTTACGGCGTCATGATGCCGCCGATCGCTGCGTTCCTCATGTGGCAGCAGAAGGATCGATTGGAACGCATCCCGTTCACGGGAAGCTGGTGGGGCATCGCGCTGATTTTACTGGGAGGCGCGGCGCTCGTCGTGGGGCAGCTGGGTACCGTCTTGACGATCGTCCAGTACGCTTATGTCGTTACCTTGTATGGCTTGATTCTGTCGTTTCTCGGGTCGACCGCATTTCGACGCATCGGGATCCCGCTGCTCATCCTGGCCTTCACGATTCCGCTGCCGCAATTCGTCTTGGCGAACTTGTCCACGCAACTACAGCTGGTGTCGTCTCAAATCGGTGTTGACCTGATGCGGCTGTTCGACGTGAGTGTGTTTGTCGAAGGCAACGTCATCGATCTGGGCGGGTATAAACTCCAGGTTGCGGAGGCATGTAGTGGATTACGCTATCTTTTTCCTCTGATGACGATCGGCGTTCTGATGGCGTACTTCTACAAGGGCGCGATGTGGAAGAGAGTCGCACTCTTCTTGTCGAGCGTGCCGATTACGGTTCTGATGAACAGTGCGCGAGTCGCCATCATTGGCATCACCGTTGAGCATTGGGGAATCGAGATGGCCGAGGGATTCCTGCATGAGTTCCAAGGCTGGGTGATCTTCATGTTGAGCGTCGGGCTCATGCTGGGAGAGATTGCTCTGCTCAATCGGGTTGGCCGCGAATCAGGGACGTGGAGGCAGCTGTTCGGGATCGAATTTCCGGCGCCGACGCCGAAAGGAGCCGCAATCCGGCAACGCAACGTGCCTCTGCCCTTCGTGGTTGCGTCGCTCGTGCTCGTCGGCTTTATCGGCACGAGCCTGTTATTGCCGAGACCTGTCGAAGTGTACCCGTCGCGCACCTGGTTCGTGCAGTTTCCCCTGGAATTGGCAGGATGGCACGGGCACCGGGAGTCGCTCGATGCCGTCTTTACCGACGAACTCAAGTTTGACGATTATTTACTTGCGGACTTCAGCAACGGCGCCGAAAGTTCAGTGAATCTGTACATCGCCTATTACAATTCGCAGCGCAAGGGAGAGGCGGTGCATTCGCCGCGTTCTTGCCTTCCGGGCGGCGGTTGGCAACTGCGTGATTTCGGCCAGCGCACATTGGCCGGCCTGCGGATCGACGGCCGGCCGCTGCGCGTCAATCGGACGCTCATCGAACTCGGCAACCAGCGGCAGCTCGTGTACTACTGGTTTCAGCAGCGCGGCAGGGTGATCACCAACGAATTCGCCGTCAAATGGTACCTATTTTGGGATGCGCTCACGCGCCACCGCACCGACGGCGCACTGGTGCGGCTGATCGTGGCCCTTCCCCCGGCATCCAGCGAGCTCGACGCGGACCGACGGCTGACCGATCTTGCAAGTCGAGTTGCGCCGCTGCTGACCCGCTACGTTCCCGACTAGCCCGTATGTTGTACGTCATGCCCTTTCTGCTGGCCATGATCGTCACCATGGCGTGGCTGCCGGTTTTCGGGCGTGCCGCGATCAAGTGGGGCATCGTCGACCAACCCGGTGTTCGCAAAGTCCACAGCATCGCGATTCCGCGCGTTGGCGGGCTGGCCATGGGTCTGGGCGTGTTGATCGCCGCCCTCATCGTCATTCCTCTCGATGCTAACAATCGATGGTTCCTGATCGCGGCGGGCGTGCTCGCGGCATGCGGGGCGGCGGACGATCGCTTCGATCTCGATTACCGCATCAAGCTCGCAGGGCAGCTGATCGCGATATTGATCGTGGTGATCGCCGGCGATGCTCAGATCCATTGGGTCACGCTCGACGACCGCTTGCCGTTGCCGCCGTGGATATCCATTCCGCTCACCGTGCTGTTTCTCGTCGGCATCACCAACGCGATCAACTTGGCGGACGGATTGGACGGCTTGGCGGGTGGTACCACCTTCCTGTGCTTGGGGGCACTGGCGCTGTTGGCGCACGGCAGCGGTCAAATCATCACCGCAGCGTTGTCGTTGGCGTTCGCCGGCGCCATCTTGGGCTTTCTCCGGTTCAATACCTTTCCGGCCAGCGTATTCATGGGGGATGCCGGCAGTCAGCTGCTCGGTTTTGCCGTCGGCGTGTTGAGTTTGCGCGCCACCCAGAGCGGTGCGAGCGCATTGAGCGCGGCGACGCCCATTCTGCTGTTGGCACTGCCGATCCTGGATACGTTGAGCGTCATGGTGCAGCGGGTGAGTGAGGGGCGATCGCCTTTCAGTGCGGACAAGAATCACATTCACCACAAACTATTGGCGCTCGGTTTCGATCATCATGAAGCTGTGATGGTCATATACGCCATCCAGGCCGACCTGTTTCTGCTGGCTTACTGGTTGCGTTATGAGTCGGACCTCACGATTCTCGGCGTCGTGAGCATTTTTTTTCTCGCGTCCATCGCGTTTTTCCAGATTGCGGCGCGGCGCGGGTGGCGTGTGCGCGGCCGCGATGCTGCCAAGCGCGACTCGCTGCTCGCGCGCCTGTTGTGGACCTTGCGCGAGCCTCAATTTCTGCCGCGGTGGTCGTACTTGGCCGTAATGCTCGGGGTGGGGGGGTATGCGCTGTCCATTTTGGCGAAAACAGCCAAATTGAGCGGCGACGTGCAATTTCTTTTGGTGGCGCTACTCGCCGTCGTGACCATACTGCCGCTCATCCTGCGGGCGAAGCCGCTCAACATCATCGAAAAAGCGGCCTTGTACACGACGGCCGCGGTGCTCGTGTACTTGGACGTCTTTCTGCCTGAACAGCGCACGCTCACAATCCTCGGTTGGGCCGCGATCGGAGTCGCGGCGGCTGGTACGGTGCTGCGGCTTCGGCTTGCGTCCGATCGACGCTTCGTCTTGACGCCGCTGGATCTGATCGTTCTGTTCGTTGCCTTGGTCGTGCCGAGCTTGCCCGGCAGTTTTGCATTGCCCGATGGCGGCGCCGCCGGCATCGCCAAATTGGTGATCCTGTTCTACGCTCTCGAAGTATTGGTGAGCCGCGCGGAATTGGGGATAGTGTGGCTGCGGATTGCGGCGGCCGCCGTGCTCAGCGGTTTGGTGTTGCGTCCCTGGGTACCGATCTGATCCGCGCGCTGCTGCGACCGCTGTCGGTGACATTGGTCGGTCACGGGACCGTCATCTAGCGTGCCTAGACTTTGACACCCCGCTCGCCGCTCGGAACGATCATGCCGCCCATAGCCCTCCACCGTACCGTTGCCGTCATCGTCGTGGGAGTGCTGGCCGTGGCATTGTCCGCGTGCGGCGGTGCTCAGGCTCGCAAGGCAAAACACCTCGAAAAAGGGCAGGCGTACCTGACCGCGGGCAACTATGAAAAGGCTCGCGTGGAATTTCAAAACGCGCTGCAGATCTCGCCGAGCGACGCGGAAGCGAGATTTGAAAACGGCGTGGTCGATGAAAAACTCGGCAAGATTCGAGAGGCGGGGCAATTCTATCAAGGCACTCTCGATGTCAGTCCGGACCACGTCGGCGCGCGCGCCAAGCTGGCCCGGCTTTATCTCGTGTCCGGCGCCCCCGACAAGACGTTGGAGTTGGTCCAGCCGGGTCTCGAAAAACATCCGGATGACTCGGAATTCCTGACGTTGCGGGCGGCGGCCCGCGTGCAGAAGAAAGACCTCGCCGCAGCGCTCATCGATGCCGAACGCGCGGTGCAGCTGGATCCGTCCAACGAGGATGCGGTCTCGGCGCTCGCCGGCATCTACGTCTCCAACAAGACCGCCGACAAGGCGCAGACCCTGCTGGAGGACTCGGTCAAGCGAATTCCGGCGTCCGTGGGCTTGCGCTTGGCGCTCGCGCAAGTGTATTCCGGCGAAAGCCGCACCGCAGACGTCGAGCGGGTGCTGCTCGACATCGTCCATCTGCAGCCTCACGAGATGGCGGATCGAGTCCGTTTGGCGCAATTCTATGCGGGTCAGAATCAGCCCGACGCGGCCGAAAAAGTCTTGCGCGACGGAATAAAGGCAATCCCCGCAAGCCGCGACCTCAAGCTGTCGCTGGTCGAATTCCTCGCCGCCCGACGCTCGCCTGAGGTGGCGGAGAAGGAGCTGCTCGGCATGATTGCCGCGGACCCCAAGGACGTCGAGTTGAAATTTGCGCTGGCACGGTTCTACGTCACCAATCATCAGCCGGAACGAGCCGAGAAGATCTACGGCGAAGTCATCGATGCGGAGCAGTTGGATGCCGCCGGCATCGCCGCGCGCGACCGGCTTGCTAGCCTGCGTGCACAGCGCAATGACGTCAAGGGAACCGAGGAACTCATCGGGCAGGTGCTCGCCAAGAGTCCGCGAGATACCGAGGCGCTGATTCTACGGGGCGATATCGAGCTTGCGAACAAGGATCCGAAGTCCGCGATCGCGGACCTGCGCACGGTGCTTCGCGACCAACCCAATGCGGTCGGCGTGCTGCGCACGCTGGCGCGCGCGCACCTCGCGAACGGCGAGCCGGCGATTGCGGAGGAAACCATGCGCCGTGCGGTGGAGACGAATCCCAAGGATGTGTCGCTGCGCCTCGATCTCGCGCAGTTATTGGCTCAAATGGGCAAGGCGGAGCAGGCGAAGACGATCCTGACCGACCTGGTCAAAGAGCATCCGAATGACATGCAGGCGTTGAACTCGCTGTTCCGCGTCAGCGCAAACTTGAAGGATTTCGACAGCGCGAGATCCGCAGCCGATGCCATGGTGGCCACCGATCCCAAGGCGGCCGTCGGCTATCTCTACCAAGGGATGGTCGCAGAAGAGGCAAAGCGAAACGAAGACGCTTTGCACCTCTACATGCGGGCGGTCGATCTTCAGCCCGATGCCCTCGAAGCGCTGCAGGCACAGTCCCGCCTGCTGGTCGAATTGAAGAGAACGCCGGAGGCGCTCAAGCGCCTCGACGAGGTCGTCGCCCAAGATCCCAAGAATGCCGCCGCGCCCAATATCAAGGGTGAATTGTTGGCGATGCAAAAAGATAAAGACGGCGCGCAGGCGGCATTCAAGTCGGCCATCGCGCGCGCTCCCGTGTGGTGGGTTCCCTACCGGAATCTCGCGGCGGTGCAGTTCGCCGCCAATGACACGGATGCAGCGATCGCTACGCTGCGCGCTGCGCAGTCCTCGTCGAGTCAGCCGGATCAAGCGCGCATCGAGATCGCGTCCTATCTCGAGAGGTCCGGCAAGCCGCAAGAAGCGATCCGCGAATACGACGACATCGTTCGCCGCAATCCGCAGTCCGACGTGGCTGCCAATAATTTGGCCATGTTGCTAGTGACCTACGGCAAGGATGCGGCAAGCCTCGAGCGTGCGAAATCCTTGACCTCCCGGTTTGCCGACTCGTCGAATCCGAATTTTCTGGACACCTATGGATGGGTGTTGTTCAAACACGGAGAAGCGTCGGCGTCGGTGCCCATTTTGCAGCGAGTCGCCTCTGAGGTGCCGAGTGCCCCGGTGGTTCTGTACCACTTGGGGATGGCGCAATCGCAGGCCGGCAGCAGTCAGCAGGCGCTCGACAATTTGACGCGCGCCGTCAATTCGGGCGCCAAATTCACCGGCCTCGATGAAGCCAAGGCGACACTCGACAAGCTGGCCAAGCTAGGATCGGATACCGCGCCGAAAACGTAATCCTTCAAGTCATGGAATCGTCATCGCCGCTCAGTAGGCTGGCGAGCACGTTCCTCTTACAAATACCTTCGTCATACAAATACCTTTTGGGTGCGGGAGATCTCGATGATGCTTAAGCCGGCAAAGCGGCGTGCCGCGCTAGCGCTTTGCTGCGCGATGGTAGGCTGCGCGATGGTAGGCGTTGCACACGCGCAGGATCCTTTGCCGCCGCAGACTCAGTTCGTCGCTGCGAGCACGGCGGCCGTCACGAGTCCGACGCAACCGGTGATCTTCACCATCTCGCCGACCGTCTCACCGGCCCCCGACCTCGTGGTCACGCTGACTGATTTGCAGATTCCCGCCGAACTCACGTCGGCCGGCGTGGTGGTCACCCAGGCCGGCGCGATCGTCGGCAGCGGACAGCTCACCAACCCCGCGACCAATGCGAGCGTCTCCTTGCCCGCAGCCACCGGGGTCTACTCGCTGACGGTGTTCGGTGTGCCGGGTGCGTCGTTCAGCGTGGGCTCCTACTCCTTGTGCGTCGCGCCCAAGTCGAATCCTTCGAATTGCATTACCGCGAGCGCCACCGGCGCGGCTCAAGGCGCCGACGCGAGTCCTTCGTTCGCAGGTCTGATCACCGCGCAGAATTCTACGAAGGACCCCACGGTGTCGACTTTGAGCATGACCTTGAACGTGACGACCGCGGATTCGTATACATTCAATTTCAGCGATCTGGCGTTCCCGACGGCGCTGAACACGGCGCCCAATCTGGCTCTGTTCCAAGGCAGTCAACCGATCGTTCCGCCATCGCAAACCACGCCCGGCATCACCGCCGGCACGGCGTTGACCTTGAGTCCGGGTCAGTACACGTTGCTGGCGATTGCGCAAGCGGATCAGACGGTACAACAAGGCTTGTACCAGATCACCATCGTTGGCTCCCTCGGGACCACGTTGCTGAGCACGGCTGTTCCGGTGGGACTGTTGCCTGCGGCGCCGCTGTTTGCCAATCCGTCGGCGCAAAGTGTCACCCTCACCGTGGCGGACTACGGTTTTCCGGGCCCGCTCGCGAGTGCAAGCGCGCTGTTGACGGCAGGTGGCACGGTGGTGGGATCCGCGAGCGCCGCGGGCGGTGCCGAGACGTTTGCCGCGCCGGCCGCCACCCTGGCTCTATGGACGTACGGCAGCATGGGGAGCACCGCGGGGACCTTCAGCGCCGACGTGTCCGCCGGCGGCACCGACCTTTATACCGCTGCGCAGGGTGTAGGACCCTCCGGCACGACCTATGCGAACGCGTACGTGGTGCCCGCGCCCACGTTGGATACCGGCAGCGGTCTCTATACGCAAACCGCATTGACGGCCGGTGCCTATACCGCCACCGCCACCGATCTGCAATTCCCCTCGCAGCTGGGTGGACTGGCGTTTGCCGTTGCGCAGAATGGCGTGATTTTGCAGCAATCGACCACAGCCACGACCTTGGATTTCACCGCCGCGGCTGGGAATGCCGTGTTGTTGGTGAGTGCGACCGCTCCCACGAGCACCACCTCGCCGAATGGGCTGTTCGACGTCAACATTCAATCCACCGGCGCATCGGCGGCATTGGTATTTGATCAGACACAGAGCGTGAGCGCCACGCCCACGCTGTTCAGCGCGCAAACCCTCACCATTGCGGACAACGCCAGCTACGACGTGAGCCTGACGGACCTCAAGTTTCCCGAGGCCTTCGACAGTTTGGCGCTGGTGGTGACGCGCGGTTCCCAGGTTCTCGGCAAGATCTTCGGCGCGGGAACGTTCTCCTTCAACGGAACCCCCGGTACCTACACGCTGACGTTCGTCGCGAGTCCTTCCTCGGACCAGCAATTCGGCTTGTACGCCGATTCGGTGGTCTATTCACCGCCCACCGTGACCTTGACTTCCAGTGCATCGACCGCCGCCACCGGCTCCAGCATCACGCTGACGTGGAGCTCAACGAATGCCAGCAGCTGCGTCGGCAGCGGCGGTAGTTTCACCGGCACCGGCACGTCCGGCAGCGCCTCGATAACGTTGTCGGCCACGACCACCTACACGATGACCTGCACGGGCACGGGTGGATCGGGGTCGCAGCCGGTGACCGTCACGGCCACCACGCCGACCCCCGCAAAGTCGGGCGGCGGCGCGCTCGATCCGCTGTCACTGATTCTAGGAGTGGCGCTGACGATTGCGCGCCTGCGCCGCAGCGCGTATCGAGCGTAGAAGCGGCCCGCAAGACAGCCGGGCGTCGCTAACCGATGAGCGCGCGTCGAATGATGGTCAGGATGCCGCCGTCGGCGTGTCGCGGCATCAAGCGTCGGCGCAGCGCATGATCGGCAATGCCCACGACGAGCATGAGGCCGAATGTTCCGAAATTGACGAACAGCGACCAGATCCGGATCGGCGTCGCGAAGAACAGCACCAAAATTGCGATCGCGAGCAGCGCATAGAAAAGCGCCCACGCCCAGGTCGCCGCGCGCGTGTAGCTGATTTCTGCAGCCGTGAGAGTGCCGTGCATCTTGACGGCCAACTGCGTGCATAGCGGCACGCGGCCGCCATAGAGAGAGCGCGCAAAGCTCGCCGCGACCAGAGCGTATGCGCCGCACTGCTGCACCAGATCTCCCCATTCATAGTTCTGTTCGAGTGCTGTCCAATGGCGGTAAATGATTGCGCCGAGTAATCCGGCCATCAGGATCGCCGCCACCGCGTGGATCCAGCGCCACACCAAGAACAGGCCGATCAGCACCACGGGACCGATTGACAACACCGCGCCGAGCGCCCGCGCATCGGGCGACGATGCGCTGTAGAGCGACAGCAGCGCATAAGCCAGAACGAGCGCTCCTAAAATCAACCACCACGCGCGCTGGGCCGAGGATGTGGGCGCGGCTGTGGCCTGCACGGGCACGGCGGGGGACGCCACACCTGCGGGAGTTGGCGGCGATTGTTTGGGGGCCAATGACAATTGAAATTCCGTTTTTCTGTGGGCGGCTGGTGTAACGACAGCTGGCCCTATAGCCTAATGCAACCCTGACGAGTATCCAAGGAGCGCCGACGCGCAATGAATGCTGATCACGCCGAGACACTGCACCGGTCGGGTGTGATCGCGGCGATGCGTGGTGAAGCGGACCTCGCGGCCGAGCTGCTGGGCAGAGCCATTCGCATCGACTCGAGCAATGCCGGGATCCACAACGACCTGGGCGTCGTGCTCAAGGGAATGCGGCAATGGGAGGCTGCCATGCGCTGCTACGATCGCGCGATCGAACTGAATCCCGGCTTTGCCGAGGCGCACAATAATCGCGGCAACGTTTTGCGCGAACTACACCTGCCGCAGGCCGCGATCGATAGCTACCATCGGGCGATCGCGTGCAAGCCGGATTACGCCGAGGCGCACCACAATCTCGGAGCCACACTCAGCGATCTGCATCATTGGGAAGACGCGTTCGCGAGCATCAGTCATGCCATTGCGCTGCGCCCTAACTATGCGAATGCTTACTGCAACCGTGGCTTGGCGCTCGAGCGCCTGGGCCGGCTGGAAGAGGCGCTGGCGGATTACGATCGAGCCATCGACATCGATGATCGATTCACCCAAGCCTATGCCAATCGAGGCAATGTGCTGCGCGAGCTGAACCGAGCGGAGGCCGCGGTGGCCAGCTGCGACAAGGCACTGGCGCTCGATTCCGCTCACGCTCAGGCGCACCAGAACAGGTCGGTGGCGCTGCTGTTGTTGGGAGATTACGAGCGCGGCTGGGCGGAGTTCGAGTGGCGCTGGAAGAACCCACACAGTCCGTTGCACCTGGATTTGCGCCAGTTCTCACAGCCGCTCTGGCTCGGGGAATACGCTCTTGAGGGCAAGAGAATTCTGCTGCGCGCCGAGCAGGGGCTGGGCGATACGCTACAGTTTTGCCGCTACGCCAGGATGGTCGCCGAGCGTGGCGCGCATGTGGTACTCGAGGTCCAGCCGCCGCTCGTCGCTGTGATGGCCTCGCTCGGCGCCGGCGTCGAGGTGATTGCGCGCGGGGACCCGCCGGGCGATTTCGACTACCAATGCCCGCTCATGAGCCTGCCGCTGGCGTTTGGTACGACTCTGGAGACGCTACCGGCCGCGGTCCCCTATCTGCATGCCGACCCGCTCGAGGCGCAGCGCTGGCGCGAGCGGCTCGGTCGTAAGACGGCGCCTCGGGTCGGACTCGTCTGGTCGGGCGGCTTCCGCCACAACCTGCCCGAGTTTTGGGCGCTGCACGGCCGGCGCAACATCGCACTGTCGAGGCTCGCGCCGCTGCGGGATGCGCCGGTTCAGTTCTACAGTCTGCAGAAGGGGGAACCCGCAGAATCCGAGCTGACCGAGCTGCTGGCGCAGTGCTGGGAAGGACCTCGGATCCGCGACCTGACCGCGGACTTGCACGACTTTTCGGACACGGCAGCGCTGCTCGAGCAGTTGGACCTGGTGATTTCCGTGGACACCTCGACGGCGCATCTGGCGGCTGCGATGGGCAAGCAGGTGTGGTTGCTCAACCGCTTCGACACATGCTGGCGCTGGCTGCTCGAGCGAGAAGACAGTCCTTGGTATCCGACGCTGCGGGTGTACCGCCAACCGCAACTCGGTGACTGGAACACGGTCGTGCAACGAGTCCGCGAGCATCTGGTGCGGTGGGCCGGGTAACCGGTGCAGCTCAAGGGGACATGTCCAGGGTGATGTCCTTGAGGACACCCCGGCGCAGCACCGTGACGGAGCTGCCGTTGGACACGTTCTTCCACACATCCCCATTGCGGCCGGATTCGAGTTTCGTGCCGTTGACCGCGACCACGATATCGCCGCGCAGCAGTCCCCATTTCATGAAAACCGCGCGACTTAGGCCAAGCGTGTCGGGAGTTGCGGATTCGCCCTGGCCGACGGCGTTCGCGGGCGGCGCGATCGAGGCGAACCGGGTGCGCTCGCGCGGCAGGGACAGCGACTCGAACGAGCCATTGCGCTCGAGGATGACGTGGTCTTGGAATACCTCGTGCAGCATCGCTCCGTCGAGGGATTCGCCAACCGCGTAGACATACGATCCGTCCTGATCGCCGATGATCGCGATGCCGTGTTGCGGGTCGTCGCTTGCGAGCGTTCCCGTGAGCTTCAAGTCGGACTGGGCCGCCGCCGGCGGTTCAAGATTCCGATGTTGTTCAGGCACGCCAAACAAGTGTGCAGTCACGATGGGACTTACATCGAGGCGCACCTTGGTGGCGGTACGCGAAGCAGCGGGTACGTCCTTGATCGCTGGTGGAGATTCTCTCGCGAGCAGTGCCCATGCAGTCGCGGCCAATTCCGATCCGAGCAGCGCCGCCAGCACACAGGAGGCGACCGTGGGGGCCGCGCCGCTCAGCCGCACGCGCCAGTCGAGACGGCGCAACGTGCTCGATTGGGCGGAAAGTACCGTTGCAGCCGCGGCGGGCCCCTCCGTAACAATAGCGGCGGCCACGGGCTCGCGCTCGGTCACGCGCGCATATTCGGCTGCGCCTGCAACCTCCTCGAGGCGTCCCAATGCATGCAGTGCTTGTGCCCGGTGCCGGCGCGCGGACGCATGCTGCCACTGGGTCGCTATCGCGCGCTCATGGCAACGCAGTGCCTCCTCGAATCGCGACAGCCCATAGAAGGCGCAGCCCAGGTAGTCCTGTAAATCAGCGCTGTCGTGGGTTTGGGCAACCTGGCTCAGCAGCTGCAGCGCCCAAGCGTATTTCCCGGTTTGCAGCGCGAGGACGCCGAGCGCCTGTCTGACCTCGAGGTCACCGGGGGATCTTGCGAGGATCCGCTGATAAGCCGACTCGGCGGCCTCGAGATAGCCTTGATGGTGCAACGAGAATGCGCGGTAACGAAGCCTGAGCAGAGAATCTTGGCCGGCGCGGGCAGCCGGCACGTCGAGTGACTCGCGAATTACGCTGGAATTCAAGGCCTGGGGCCCTCGTCAGCAGTCGAATCCTGTTCATATCTTGAGTTTTCCACAGGCATAACCTAACGAACTTCAACATTGGACATGCCAGGCTACATGGATGTGTCAACAGTGACGGCTGTGATGATCGTCCTCAAGGCGCCGCCGTCATTGGAAAGTCTGCGAAGGTATCGCGCACTCGCTGAGACTTGGATGCGTAGCAGATGATGGCGAGGTCGATGCCGATGGTCATGCATGTTATGACCGTCAAATCATCGATGTCGCCGCCGCGGGTCAACTTTGCCGCACTGGCCGCAACGTCCAGGATCGCGGCGATGGCCAGCAGCATTTTGCCCCACGACCATGCCCATCGCACGAGGCGCGAAGCGCTGGGGACGCGCCGGATGAACAGATACAACAACGCTGCAGCCGGTAGTGCCGGCGCCATCGAGAAGTCGAGACTCCAAAGCTCGCGAATCAGGCTCGAGGCTGCATCGTTGACGCCGGCGATGCGAGCCGCCCCCATGATCAAGGGGAGGGTGATCTCGCGCGACAGGAACAATACCGCCAACCACAACGTCAGCGACGGCTTGAGACTGAAGTAATTGTCGTAGGCAGAATCGGCGTACAGGCGGCCGGTGTGGGTATGTATGTGTTGCATGGGGAGGCCGAAACAACCAGCGCAGAAGGATACAGGGCTCATATTGCGCGCGAATGACTCAAGCGTTGCAGTGCAGGCATCTAACCGACGACTTCAGCGCTTGGCCCTTCTGCCGGTCGGAAGATCAACCGCGTATAGCCTCATGTCGAGGTTAACCCGCTTGTTCCAGCCGCGCGGCAGCTCGTTCATCGCCATTTCTACCGTTTCTACGAGCGCCCTCGGCCGAGGCGCGCACGCCCGCACCCTGCCATAATTGCGCCGTGAAGTGCATGTACCACCGGGCGTACGAAGTGCCCCTGTCCCCCAGCCATCCGTTCCCCATGAGCAAATACCCTTTGCTCAAGGCGCGGTTGCTGGCCGAGAACATCATTGCGCCGGCGGATCTGGTGGAACCTGCGCCGCTCGAACTGGCATCGCTCGAGCTGGTGCACACGCGCGAGTACCTGCAGAAGCTGAGCTCGGCAACGCTGTCGGCAGCGGAAATCCGGCGCTTAGGATTGCCCTGGTCGGAGGCGCTCTGGCAGCGCTCGCAACTGGCCGTGTCCGGCACGCTGCTCGCCGCCCGGACGGCGCTGCGCGAGGGACTCGCCGCGAATCTGGCCGGCGGCACGCACCATGCGTTCGCCGATCACGGCGAAGGATTTTGCGTGCTCAACGATGTCGCGATCGCTTTGACGGTGCTGCGCGCCGAAGGCGCGGTCCGGCGTGGCGTCGTCATCGATCTGGATGTGCATCAGGGTAACGGCACGGCCGCCATTTTCGAGCACGTCGACGAGGTGTTCACGTTCTCGATGCATGGAGATCGCAATTATCCGCTCGCGAAGATGCGCTCGAACCTCGACGTGCCGCTGCGCGACGGCGTCGGCGATGCGGAATACCTGGATGAGCTTGCCGCCCATTTGCCGGTGGTGCTCGAGCGGTCTGCGCCCGACCTTGCGTTCTATCTGGCCGGAGTGGACGTGGTCGCCGGCGACCGCTATGGGCGCCTTGCCTTGAGTGAGTCGGGCCTCGCGCAGCGCGATCGTTACGTCATTGAAACCGTGCGGGCCTTAAGCGTACCGCTCGCGATCGTGCTGGCCGGAGGCTACGCCGCCACGCGGGAGCGAACGGCGCACCTGCATACGCATGTTTTCCGGGAGGCCGCCGAAGTGCGGCGGCTTCAGTCAGTGCGCTCAACCCGACGCTGACCAACGTCCCCAATACGGTGGGCGTGACCAACATATCTGGCGCAGTAAACCTATCCAGCACCGTGGCGAACGGCAGCAACCTGGAGCTGCGTTGGGTCGACGACGACGCTTCGCAGAGCTCGCCCGATCAAATGATCGGCCTCAACAATGTCGACATTACGCCCGTGCCGTTGCCCGCGAGCCTGCCGCTGTTGGCATTCGCGCTTGGCGGTGTGGGCCTGCTGGTAGGTCGCCGTGACGGGACGGTCAGTCGGATGGGCCAGACTGTTGGCCTCCCACCCCGCTAGTAGCGTATACCCGCCCGCCGGTAGACATCGGCCAGCAGCCACAGCGGCCCGATCAGCAAGAACTGCAGGTCCTTGAAAAACGACGGCCGCCGGCCCTCGATGGCATGACCGACGAATTGCCCGATCCACGCCAAGATGAACATCACCAGGCAAATGCTCCACAGCGGCAGCGGTGCGTTGCGCTGTAATTCGCCGAGGGACCAAAGAAACACGAGGAATACTGGCAACACGCCCAATGCCAGGCGCGGCGACAGAAACGCGTAGTAGACGAGCGCGGCAAGCGCCGCGGCGACGGCCCAGTTTGCAGCCGGGACAGCCGCCCGCAGTCCGATGGGAAACGGTGCGCCCCAGGCGAGGCCGAGAGTGCACCACACGATGACGGGAACACAGATCCAATGCAGCGATTTGTTGATCCGATTGCAATGGCTGACATCGTATTCAGTCAGCCATTGCTCCGTCGTGCGCATGCTATTGCCCCTTGGTGCGCATGCTCGAAGCGCGCCCCTAGGCCGTGACCATCAGCCCCTTGAGCTTGTTGATGGCGTTCGCTTCGACCTGGCGCACGCGCTCCGCAGAGATGCCGTATTCGTCGGCGAGCTCATGCAGGGTCGCCTTGTTGTCCGTCATCCAACGGCGCTGCAGGATGCTACGGCTGCGTTCATCCAACTTCTCGAGCGCCATGCTGAGCCGATCGGTGGAGTCTTCCTCCCACTCCTCGTTCTCGACCTCGATGGCCGGATCGGCGTTGCTGGCCGGCAAGTACATCGCCGGCGAATAAGCCTCCTCGTCATCGCTGTCCGGTGTCGGATCGAAGGACATGTCGCGCGCCGAGAGGCGCTGTTCCATTTCGCGAACGTCCTGTATGTCGACACCCAAATCCTTGGCGACCGCCGCGGTCTCCGATTCGGACAGCCACGTGAGATTCTTCTTCATCCGGCGCAGATTGAAAAACAGTTTGCGCTGCGACTTGGTCGTGGCCACCTTCACCAGGCGCCAATTGCGCAGCACATATTCATGGATTTCGGCCCGGATCCAGTGAACCGCAAAGGACACCAGGCGCACGCCGACACCGGGGTCGAAGCGCTTGACCGCCTTCATGAGACCGACGTTGCCTTCCTGGACGAGATCGCCCATGGGCAGGCCATATCCCAGATACCCGCGGGCAATGTGCACCACGAACCGCAAGTGAGAGAGCACGAGCTGACGCGCCGCGTCGAGGTCGCCCTCGGAACGAAAGCGCACCGCCAACGCAACCTCATCTTCCTTACTCAAGACCGGAATCTGGGACACGCGGTCGATATAAGAGTCCAGGCTCCCGACCGGTCCCGCAAATACCAGCCCACCTTGTTTGGCGACTAGAGCAGTTGAAGTCATTACCTAAATCCTCCTATGTCCGGAACGAGAGCATAGCACTCTTCGTCCAAGAGTGCTACACAAGTCGGTGTTTTCACCAATGTATTTTACCTGTAAAAACATGAGGTTATACGGGATCTATCGCCCGTATGTGACGCCTCACGGCAAGCCAGGATCCCGCCCATGCGAGTGTCCCGGCAGCACCTAGAACTTCCAACATCGACACCCACCTCAAGCCTTCGAGCCGAAAGCTGCTGCCGTACAAAAGCGCCAGGTTTTCGACGGGTTCCTCCAAGAACAAAGTGCCGCACCAGACGAGCAGCAGCGCCAATATTCCTCCTCCGACACCGTACCAGAGGCCGCTATAGAGGAAAGGTCGCCGGGTGAAGCCATCTGAAGCACCCACCAGTTTCATGACCTCGATCTCGGCCCTGCGGTTCAAAATATCGAGACGGATGGTGTTGCTGACGATCAGCACAACCCCCACACCCAAGAGCGCCGCCGTCAACATCACGACGTGGCGGATGACCTCCAAGATCGCCTGTAGGCGCTTGATCCAGCCCGTGTCGAGCTGCACGATTTGCACGTCCGGCATCGCTGCGATGGCAACGCGCAGGTTTTCAGTGCCTTGCGGCGTGCCTGCATCCAAGGTGGGCGTGACCACCAGCGTGTCGGGCAGAGGATTGTCCTTCAAGACATCGAGCGCCTTGCCGAACCCTGAGTTGCTGCGAAACGAGGCGAGCGCATCGTCCGCACTGATGACACGCACCGCCGCCACATCGCCGCGCAACGCTAGCTGCTTGGCGAGCGCCTGGGCGCGGCCGGCCGCGGCCTTCTTGTCCAAGTACACGGACAAGTCGAAGGCATCATTGAGATTGCCGCTCGCAATGCGCGCATTCTGCAAGAACACGTTCAGGAGCAGCGGCAGCGCCAGCGCGACACCGATGACCGCCATGGTCATACCCGCGGCCAGCGGTTGCTGGGCAAGACGGCCGAGCGAGCCCACCAGCACCTGCGCGTGACGGCTGAAATAGGCAGCGATGCTCACGGCGCGTGGGCCAAGCCGCGCGCGTGTCCGTCGCGCAGCATCCGCCCCGCGCTCAATCGGATGCGCGGCGCATCGAAGCGCTCGATCAGGTGCACATCGTGGGTGGCGACGACCACCGTCACGCCGACGTCGCTGAAGCGTTTGAACAGCTGCATCACTTCGGCCGCCAGGTCCGGATCGAGATTGCCGGTCGGTTCATCGGCAATCAGCAGGGTCGGCCGCGCCACGACGGCGCGTGCGATGCCCACGCGCTGCTGTTCGCCGGTGGACAATTCCAGCGGCCGCGATTTTTCCTTGCCCAACAAGCCCACTTGGTCGAGCGCCGCTCGCACGCGCTTGTCGAGCTCGCGCCGCGGGACGCCGGCAATGATGAGCGGCAGCGCCACGTTGTCCATGACGGGACGATCGTGGAGCAGCTTGTGATCCTGAAAGACAACGCCTATCTGGCGGCGAAACTGCGGTATCGCGCGCGGTTTGATGCCGGCGAGGTTGCGGTTGTTGACGATGACCTGGCCCCGGGTGGGACGCTCCATGAGCGCGATGAGCTTCAAGACACTGCTCTTGCCCGAACCCGAGTGCCCGGTCAAGAACGCGAGTTGGCCGCTCTCGATCTCGAAGGAAACACCCACGAGCGCCTCCCGGCCGTTGGGATAGCGCTTATGCACCTTATCGAACCGGATCATGCATCGGACCCGGTTTTCAGCAGTGCCGAGACGAATTCAGCGGCGTTGAACACGCCGAAATCTTCCGACTGCTCGCCAACGCCGATGAAACGGATGGGAATCCCAAGCTTCTGTGCAATGGCCAACACCACTCCGCCCTTGGCGGTGCCGTCGAGCTTGGTAACAACCAAGCCCGTCACGCCCAGGCCCTTATTGAACTGTTCGGCCTGCGCCACGGCGTTTTGACCGATCGTGCCGTCGAGCACCAGCAGCACCTCATGCGGGGCGGAGGGGTCCAAGCGCGCGAGCACGCGTTTGACCTTCTTCAGTTCTTCCATGAGGTGCGTCTGGGTATGCAGGCGCCCCGCCGTGTCGGCGATCAGCACATCGATATTGCGCGCTCGCGCCGCGTTCAACGCATCGTAAATGACCGCGGCCGGCTCCGCGCCCGACTGCTGCGCGATGATCGGAACGCGGTTACGCTCGGCCCACACCTCGAGCTGCTCTTTGGCGGCCGCCCGGAAGGTGTCGCCGGCGGCTAGCATGACGGAGCGCTTCTCAGCCAGAAATCGATGCGCGAGCTTGCCGATCGTGGTGGTCTTGCCGGCACCGTTGATGCCAACCACCAAAATCACGAACGGCTTGTGGCCCGTGATGGCCAGGGGCTTCTCGACCGGTTTGAGGAGGGCGGTCATGGCGGCCTCCAATGCCTTGAGCAGCGCATCGACGTCGTCGAGTTCTTTGCGCGCCACCCGCTTGCGCAGATCATCCAGAATGCGCGTGGTCGCCTCGACTCCCACGTCCGCCGTGATCAAGCGCGTCTCGAGGTCGTCCAAGATCTCGGCATCGATCTTGCGCCCCGGCAGCAGCTCCTTGATGTCCGTGGTCAGCCACGCTGGTCCGCTATTGAGCTTGGCCCGCAGTCGCTTGAAAAAGCCCCGCACGGTCGAGGTGTCCGCATCCTTTGGCATGGCCCGCGTATGATACCGGCAGTGGCTACTACGAAGACGGATTTAGCAACGGCCTGCAAAGGCGCGGCCTGCAAAGGCACGTCGACGGCCGCCCGCCGCAACTCGGTGCGCATCATCGGCGGCGCGTGGCGCGGGCGTCGCATCGCGTTTCCGGATCTGCCGGGCCTGCGCCCCACGCCCGACCGCGTGCGCGAAACGTTGTTCAACTGGTTGCAGCAATCGGTGGCGGGCGCTTGCTGTCTGGATCTGTTCGCAGGGTCCGGCGCGCTCGGCATCGAGGCGCTGTCGCGGGGCGCGCGGGAACTGGTATTCGTGGAACAGGCCCCTGCCGCCGTGCGCACGTTACGCGAGCAACTGTCGCGCTTGGGCTGCAGCAGCAACGCCAATATTCTGGAGATGGGCGCGGCGCGATACCTGCGCACCCCGCCGCGCCGTTTCGATATCATCTTCCTGGATCCGCCCTTCGGCAAAGACGCTTTGCCGGAATATGTCGCACTGCTCGATGCAGGCGGCTGGTTGCCGAACGGAGGCTTGGTGTACCTGGAAAACGCGAAGAGCGCCGGCGTGCCGTCACTGCCGCCGCATTGGGATCTGCTGAAATCGAAGTTCGCGGGCGAGGTGGGGTATCATCTCGCGCGCAATACGGCAGGATTGCGCAATTACGGGCGGGATTGAAAGCCGATGAACAAGCGAACAGCCGTCTATCCAGGGACCTTCGATCCGATCACCAATGGCCATACGGACCTGGTCAAGAGGGCTGCGAACATTTTCGACCGCTTGGTGGTGGCGGTTGCGGCCAATCCGAACAAGGCGCCGATGTTCAGCCTGGAGAAGCGCGTCGAGATGGCGCGGCGTGTGCTCGCTGACGTGGACAACATCGAGGTCAAGGGCTATTCGGGTCTGACCGTCGAATTCGCGCGCCAAAACGGCCTCTCCGTGATCGTGCGGGGCTTACGCGCGGTGTCGGACTTCGAATTCGAATTTCAATTGGCCAATATGAGCCGTCACCTCACGCCGGAGATCGAGTCTGTGTTCCTGACCCCGCAGGAGCAATACACCTTCATCTCCTCGACCCTGGTGCGCGAGATCGCCGTGCTGGGCGGCAATGTCTCGGAGTTCGTGCACCCTTTGGTCGAGGCTGAACTCAAGCGGCATCGCAAGCTTTGAAGGCTGCGATTTGCTGGCTGACCGCTTGCGCCGCGGCAGCATCATCACTGGGTACTTGCCTCGCCGACGAGAACAACGCGGCGATGTCGCACGCCGCTTTTGCAGCAATGCACGCGGCGGCCGCTCACAAGGGCGCCATCGCGAGCGCCTATCCGCTGGCCACCGAGGCCGGGCAAGAGATACTTGCAGCGGGCGGCAATGCCTTCGACGCGGCGGTGGCGGTGTCCGCGGCATTGGCGGTGGTCGAGCCGAGCAGCTCCGGGCTCGGCGGCGGCGGCTTCTATCTCCTGCATCGTCAATCGGACGCGCTCGAGACCATGGTGGATGCACGCGAGAAGGCGCCCGGCGCCGCGACTCGCGACATGTATCTCGACAAGAACGGCAACGAGATCCCCGACGACTCGACCGCCGGTCCCAAAGCGGCGGCGATACCGGGCGAGCCGGCCGCATTCGATTACCTGGCGCGCAAGTACGGCAAGCTGCCGCTAGCGAAAAGTCTCGCGCCGGCGATCCGCCTGGCGCGGACTGGGTTTCCCTTGTATGCGCGCTTGCAGGGCGGCATCCGCTACAAGAAGGCTGCTCTGGTGCGTTCGCCCGAGGCTGCCCGGGCGTTCCTCACGCCGCAAGGCGAGGTGCCGGAGCTGGGATTCATCATCAAGCAGCCGGAACTCGCCGCGACGCTCGAAGCATTGGCCGCGCAGGGTGCGAAAGGATTCTACCAAGGACGCGTGGCGGCGGACCTGGTCGCCGGGGTACGCGCGGGCGGCGGAATTTGGACGCTCGAGGATTTGCGCAACTATAGAGTCGTCGAGCGCAAACCGCTCATCGGCGACTATCATGGCGCGCGCATCGTGTCCGCCTCGCCGCCCTCGTCCGGGGGCATCGCCGTGCTCGACTCGCTCAACATCCTCGCCGGCTTCGATCTGCATCGTTTCGATTCCGCCCATTCCAAGCATCTCATCATCGAGGCCATGCGCCGCGCCTTTCGGGACCGCGCGATCTACCTGGGCGATCCTGATTTCGTGACCATGCCGATCGAGCAGTTGACGAGCGTCGACTATGCTGCTGGGCAGCGCAGCAGCATCCGCACCGACAAGGCCATGCCCTCAGATCTCCTGCCCGGGATCGAGTCCGAACCCCAAGGCACGCAGACCACGCATCTGTCCGTGCTCGATGCGGCCGGCAATCTGGTGGCCGCGACCATTTCCATCAACCTGTTCTTCGGCAGCGGCTACATGCCGCCCCACACCGGGGTGCTGCTCAACGACACGATGGACGATTTCTCCACCAAGCCCGGCAGCCCCAATGCGTTCGGTCTGATCGGCGCCAAGGCGAACGCCGTCGCGCCCAACAAGCGCCCCCTGTCCAGCATGTCGCCGACCTTCGTCGAAACGCCGAACGGGTTGATGATCATCGGCTCGCCGGGCGGCAGCTTCATCATCAGCATGGTGCTGTTGGGGACGCTCAATTACCTCGACGGCATGAGCGCGCCCGACATCGTCAAGTACCCGCACTATCACCACCAATACCTGCCCGACCAGGTCGAGTACGAGCCGAACGCCCTCACTCCCGGAGAGATCACCGAACTGCAAGGCATGGGACACACCTTGAAGCTCGGCGAGCGCCTCTGGGGCAACATGCAGGTGATCACCTGGAACTATGCCAGCGGCAAGGTCGAGGCAGCCTCGGATCCGCGCGGCGAGGGTGTGGGTCTCGTTTACTAGGGCCTGATTGGGGTTCAGCGCTGGGGGGTCGAGCACCCACCCGCGCTCAGCGCTGGCACGTCGAGCACCAGTAGGTGCTGCGCTGTCCCTGCGCGATCTGCTTGACCGGGGATCTGCAAACGCGGCATGCGCTGCCCGCGCGTTCATAGACGAACAACTCCTGACGAAAATACCCCGGCGAGCCTTCCGGATCCACGTAGTCGCGCAAGGTCGTGCCGCCGATCGAGATGGCCTGGGCCAGTACCCTCTTCACCGCCGCGGCCATCCGGGCTGCCTCGACCCGCGTGACCCTCCCGGCCCTGCGGCGCGGTGCTACACGGGCGTGGAACAAGGCCTCGCTGGCGTAGATATTGCCGACGCCGACCACGACCTGTGAATTCATGAGCAATTGCTTGATGGCCACTTTGCGTTTGCGTGTGGCCCGGTAGAGATAGTCGGCGTCGAACGCGTCGCTCAAGGGTTCCGGCGCCAGCTTCCGTAGGAGCGGATGCGCAAGAGGGTCCGCCGCAGTGAAATGCAGGCTGCCGAAGCGCCTAGGATCGTGAAAGCGCAGTACCCAGCCGTTATCCAAGTGCAGGTCCCAGTGATCATGCACGCGCGGAGCTATGCCGGGTTTCACCAGCCGCAGGCTTCCGGACATGCCGAGATGCAAGATCAACGTTCCCGACTCGAAGCCGATCAAGATGTACTTGGCCCGGCGCTCGACGCTGCGCACCGTTTGCCCCCGCACCACCAACTCGAAGTTCGCGGCAATGGGCCAGCGCAGGCGCCGTTCGCGCACCGTAGCCTCCAGTACGCGCGCGCCCAAGAGTGCGGGCGCGATGCCGCGCTTGGTGGTTTCTACTTCGGGCAGTTCGGGCACTTCAGCACCAGAACATTGGAACCGCGCCGGACGCTTTGAGCTTGAGCCTGGGGTTCAGGAAGCGCCGGGAACTCGCGGCTTGCGCCGGACGCTCGAGGTGCTTACTTGATCTTCGATTCTTTGTAAGCGACGTGCTTGCGCACTTTCGGGTCGAACTTGATGGTCTCCATCTTGTCCGGATGTAGCCGCTTGTTCTTGGTCGTGGTGTAGTAGTGACCGGTGCCCGCGGAAGAGACCAACTTGATTTTGTCGCGCATGTTCGCCCCTTAAACCTTGATGCCTTTGGCGCGAAGATCCGCCACCACCACATCCACGCCGCGCTTGTCGATCGTGCGCAAGCCGCGCGTGCTCACCCGCAAGCTGACCCAACGCTTTTCGGATTCGAGCCAGAATCGATGGCTATGCAGATTGGGCAGGAAGCGGCGGCGCTTGCGATTGTTGGCGTGCGACACCGTATTGCCCGTTTTGGGCCGCTTGCCGGTAACTTGGCAGACTCGCGACATGGCTTAAACCTATGAAAGTGCAATTGAAACCGAGCCGCGTCTTATACCAGGGGCGGCGCGGAAGGGCAAGCGACAGTCTGCCAAGCGACAGGTTGCCAAGCGGCAGGCCGCGTAGGAGTTTTAGTTAATTTAATTGAAACGCTGATGTTACATCCCTGGCCTCAGTATGTTGCGCAGCGCGCCGGCTTGTGGTCGTACGCCGCTACTTAGGGCAGCGCGCGCGCATACCGCGCGTTCCCCATGGCCGATTTCGGGAACTTCATGAGCAACACGACGCGATGCCGCATGCTGGCCCATCTGCTGGCCATGGCGTGGTTGGCGATCGCAGAGTCTGTCTTGGGCTTGAACCCTGCCGGCGCCGCGGAGTCTCGCGCAGCCACTGCGACTGTGCCGGCGGCAGTCAGGAACGGCGGTGCCAGGTTGGTGGGTCGGTTGCCGGCGTCGCAATGGCTACACTTCGATCTGACGCTGTCGCTAAGTCACCCCAGCGAGTTACGCTCTTTTCTTCATCAGATTTACGACCCGTCCAGTGCGCTCTATCGACGATTCGTGACGCCAGGCCAATTTACTGAGCGGTTTGGGCCGACACAGGCTCAGCACGATGCGGTCATCGCATTTGCAAATGCCCATGGTTTTCGGCTCTTGGGCGGCTCGCGCGATGCAATGAACCTGCAGTTCGAAAGCTCGGTGCAAGATATCGAGGCGGCCTTTCACGTAAAAATGAACCGTTACCAGCATCCGACGGAAAATCGGACATTTTACAGTCCAGACACGGAACCGAGTGTCGATGTGCCACTCGCCCTGTGGCATATATCCGGTCTCAACGATTTTGCACCGCCTCAACCCACCGATCTACACCCTGGGAAGCGCGCAAGGCTTGCGGTATTGGGGGTAACTTACGACGGCTTCTACACGAGCAGCACGTTACGAACCGCCTATTACGGCGGGTCGCTCAGCGGATCTGGCCAGACGCTGGGGCTGGTGCAATTTACACCGTTCAACCCGGCTGACGTGACGCTGACCTTGTCGAACTCGGGCCAGACGAATTCAGTATCGATCAATGCGATTTCAGTGGGGGGCGCCGCTCCAACCTGCACCACGAACTGCTCAGCAACACAAGAAGTCGAGCCCATTCTCGACATCGTGCAGTCGGCGGCGATGGCTCCCGGACTAGGGGCAATCAATGTGTGTGTGGGCACGACTCCATCAGCCGTATTGGCCGCCATCTCCACTCATACACCCCTCGATCAGCAGATCAGCTCGTCGTGGACTTGGGACGAAGTCGATGATCCATACTTTGAGAAGTTCGCTGCACAGGGACAAAGTTATTTCAACGCATCGGGCGATTCCGGCAACTACCAGGCGAACGCAGCGTCGTACGGCGTCGATTTGTATCCCGTGGACAGTCCCTATGTCGCAGCGGTCGGCGAAACCGACCTTTTTTTGAACGCCAACGGTACTTGGAATTCGGAGGCCGCCTGTTCCTCGAGTGGAGGCGGTGTGTCGCCTCACGGGGTAGGCATACCGCCGTGGCAAAGCGTCGGCGGGGTCATCAGCGCCGCAAATCAAGGCTCGACTACCCTCAGGAATTCGCCCGATGTATCAGCCAATGGCTGCGTCGGCGTCTACATCTGCTCGAGCACGGGAACCAACGGCTCGCAGGTGTGCAGCGGCTGGGGAGGCACCAGTGCGGCCTCTCCGCTCTGGGCGGGCTATGTCGCACTGGTCAACCAACAGGCGAGCTCGAGTTCGCAAGCATCGATCGGATTGCCAAATCCCATCGTCTACAACCTTGGAACCACTGCAGGCACGTATTCCATTGCCTTTCACGATATGACCTCCGGCAACAACGGACTTCCTGCGACGACCGGCTACGACTTGGTATCGGGCTGGGGAAGTCCGAACGGCACGGGGCTTTTGACCGCACTGCTCGCCACACCCCCGATCACGCCGACGATTTCCACCGTGGCAGGCAATGGAGTGCAGGGCTTCAGTGGAGACGGGGGAGGCGCCACCAGCGCGAATTTGAATGATCCTGCGGGCGTGAGCGCCGACGCGGCGGGTAACCTTTATATATCGGACTACGGCAATCAACGGGTGCGAAAGGCAGCCACGAGCGGCATCATCAGCACAGTCGCAGGGACTGGTGTCGCCGGGTACAGCGGCGATGGAGCCCACGCGACATCATATGAATTGAACGATCCCGAAGGTATTGCCGCGGATAGCGCGGGCGACGTCTACATTGCGGATTACGCCAACCAGCGCGTTCGCAAGGTCACCGCGGCCGGAGCAATTTCAACCATTGCCGGCACGGGGACTGCGGGTTACAACTCGGATGGAATCCTCGCCACCGGTGCCTATTTGAACCAACCCATCGACGTGGCGGTGGACGGTGCGGGTAATGTGTATATCGCCGATTCATCGAATCAGCGCATCCGAAAAATTGCGACCAGCGGCATCATCAGCACCGTGGCGGGCACCGGCACCTCCGGGTTCAGCGGCGACGGCGGACTCGCCACCGCAGCAAAAATTTACCTCCCCGAAGGCATCGCATTGGACTCGAGCGGCAACCTCTATATCGCTGATACCTACAACAATCGCATTCGCGTGGTTGGCACGAACGGTGTGATCAAGACCATTGCAGGGAATGGCACGTCGGGGTACGGCGGTGACGGCGGAGCGGCTACATCGGCAATGCTGGATCTTCCGACGGGCGTGGCGGTCGATCCCGCCGGCAACGTATTCGTTGCCGATTCCGCCAACCAACGGGTTCGAGAGATAAACTCGAGCGGCGTCATCAGTACCGTGGCGGGCACCGGGGCGGCGGGCTACAACAGCGATGGAATACCTGCTACGGAAGCTGACGTGTATTACCCGCACCAAGTTGCGATCGACGCTGCCGGCGATGTCTTGATCGCCGACGACTACAATCAGCGCATTCGCAAATTAACAAGCGCTGCCGCACCGGCGCTTTCATTGCACCCGACCAGTTCGACGATTCAGAGCGGCCAGTCCGCCACGCTCAGCGCCACGCCGACAGGCACCAGCCCTTATACATACACCTACCAGTGGTACCAGGGAACGAGCGGGAATACCTCTACGCCCCTCTCCGGCGCCACCGGCTCTAGCTTCACGACTGCGGCTTTGACTTCGACGACGAGCTTTTGGGTCTTGGTCAAGTATGCCTATGGCAGCGAAAACAGCCAGACGCTTACCGTCACTGTAAGCGGCTCCGGCAACACCACGGGCGGCAGCGCCGACGGTCCCATCCCTCTCTGGGCCCTCAGCGTTCTGGGCGCTGGATTGATGGGCATTGCGTCGCGACGTTTGAAGAGGACGGCTTGACCGACGAAGAGCGCCGTTACCCGCGCCAACGCGGTGCTGCTGGCCCAGGCGTTCAATGCGGCGAGCTGGTCTCGCGGATGAACGCCGCGCTCGTGTCATGCAGAACTTTTAGCGAGGAATCCTTGGCGTAGACCATGTGGCCGGACTCGTAGAACTTGTACTCGATGTTCTTCTGCAGGTCGGCCGGCATCGGCAAGTGATGCATCTCGTAAATACCCTCGAAGAACGGCGTCGCAAGATCGAAGTACCCCGCATTCAACAAGACCTTGAGGTTCGGATTGACCTTCATCGCGTTGGCGAGATCCTGCATGACATTCAAGCCCTGCTCCGTCGAGGTAGGTGCGCGGCTTTGGCCGGGCTGCTGGTGCAAACCGCTCCAGGTCATGTAGATCGGGATGCTGAGCTTGAACGCATGGTCGTTGGTGTAATGCAGTTCCTTGCGCGCGTAATCGTTGAACGCCGATACGTAGGCCGAGCTCAGGGCGCTCGACTGCGGGTCATATTCGGCACGCTGGCTCAAAGGATCGATGTCAGGTCCCGAGAATCGCGTATCCAGCCTTCCCGTGGTGATGCTCTGATCCGCCTGCAGGGTTTGACGGAACTCGCCGCCGTCGATACGCAAGTCTGCTTTGAGGATGTAATCGACCGGCAGTCCGGTGTAATCGTGCAACTTCGTGGCGATGGCGGTGCGTTCGGTCGGACTCAAATCGGTACCGGCCGCGAGCGCGCGGCCATAGTCGCCTAAGGCAAATTGCTCGACCTCGGTCAGCAACGCCTCGAGATTGCTGCGCTCGGGCTTGAGCTTGTGGTGAAACCAAGCCGTCGCCGCGTAGGTGGGAAGCACCAGCTGATACGGCAGATCGATGCCCGGATTGTTGGTTGGCCGGTCGGCGCTCAGATCGAAATTGAAAATCTGCGACAGCAGGATCACGCCATTGAAGTCGATCGAGCGCTCCGACTGCAGCTCGTTGATGAGCACCGCCGATCGCGTGGTGCCGTAACTCTCTCCGAACAGGTATTTCGGTGAGTTCCAGCGTCCGTATTTCGTCAGGAACTGCGTGACGAACTCGGTGAAGGCATAGGCGTCCGGATCCACGCCGAAGAAGGCCTTCTCTTTGTCCTTGCCGGCGATACGGCTGAAGCCGGTACCGGGCGCGTCGATGAACACCAGATCGCTCACATCCAGCAGGCTGTAAGCGTTGTTGATCACCGAGTACGGAGCGGCCGGCGTATGTTGGTCGCTGGACGTGACGATGCGGCGCGGCCCGAATGCACCTAGGTGCAGCCAGACGCTGGAGGATCCGGGACCGCCGTTGTACAGGAAGGTGATGGGCCGATTTGCAGGGCTGCCGGTCTTGAAGTAGGCCACATAGAACATCGACGCCTCGGCGGTGGGATTCTTGGAATCACCGTCGGGCGCAGGCCCAGGGTCCTTCTCCGTCTTCGGATCGTGCGGGACATCGTCCCAACCCTTAGGGTGAACGATCAGCGTGCCCGCAATCGATTGGTAGGCGACCGATTGCCCTTCGACCGAGACGGTTCCGGAGCCCGTCGCGGACTCCGTTTTGAACGGTTCGAACTTGCCGGGGTCGGGTTTGTCTTCCCTCGAGTCGGCCGGGTGACTCGGTGGGTCCGCATCCTTGTCCTTGGCGGCGGCCCAAGCGGTCGACAGGCATGCACAGACGGCCAGCGCGGCGGCGAGCTTGAAATTCATCTTCATTCCCTTAGGTGTGGCGGACAAAAGTCTACTGCACATTGCGGCGCCGGGCGAAGAAACACAGGACGCGCGGCGCCGCTTTGGATCCTCTCGCTTACCATGCCCGCGGTGTCGGTCGATGACTATGCTGCCTTGGGGCTCGGTCGATAGCGCCTATGTGCACATCGGTCGTTGAAGACCCTCGCGTTGCGACTGCTCGAGATTTCAACCCGCGTAGACGAGGCTCAAGCCCATGTGTTTGAGCAGCCGTCGATAGGCGACGGAGGTCCGATCTGCGGGAATCGAGATCTCCAGACTCAAATCCAGCGGCAGGTCCTCGGGCTTTTGGTTCTCCACGAGGATGCGATCTTCGTTGAAGACCCGGTTATTCCATTCACGTACCGCCTGCACCGGGATATCCAGATCGAAGTTGCGCGCCACCGGGCAGAACAGGCGCGTCTGGCGAGCCGATATCGGGGAGGCGGCGTTCAGGATCCAGAGTTGTTTGTCTTGCGGATAGTCCACGATCAGGGTCGCCGAGAACGGTGGAAACACCTGGAACGTTCGTCGCCATTGGAAATCGGCCGGCGCGCGATGTTGATCGTCCGTGCCGTAGTTGCTCACGCTGCTGATATAAACGACGCGCACGCTGCCCTCGGTGCTCTCGACCGTGTAATCCGGGACCACCGGGTTGTCGCGCTTGGCGAACGTGCCGGTATGCGCCCAGGCGAAGTGCGCGACATCCAAGAACCCTTCCATCTGGCGGCCCGAGGAACTCCCGATATCCATCGGGTCGCACACGATCTGTTGAAAGTCTGGATTGTCCCAGGCCGCGAAACTCGGCAGCTGCTCGGCTTCACCTGCCAGCGTGCACCAGATCAGGCCAAAGCGTTCGAGGCAAGGCAGCACCGTCAATGACAGCCGCGCCGACAGTCGCGCACCGGGTTGCGACGGGATCGACGTGCACTGCCCCTCGGCATCGAAGTGCAGACCGTGGTACGGGCAGATGATCTGACCCTTATCAACCCAACCGCAGCTCAAACGCATACCGCGGTGGGGACAGAGGTCGCGAGCGACGACCAGCCGCCCTTCGCTGCGAAAAATCACCAGCTCGATGTCGAGCAATCGGGCCGCCACCGGGCGATCCGTCACCTGCGCCGCGACCGCGATCGGAAACCAATGCCTCGAAAGAATGCTCCAGTCGCCCTCGCTGAACGTGCAATCGCGGGGCGGTGGGACTGGCTTTCCTGCTGTGGTCATGCGGGTCGAGTCTCGAATAGGGCGCGGCGATTCTGCCGCCTGCCAACTTTAGCGCAGCGTGGCCCGAAGCGTATGAGTCGATCCGCGATCCGTGCAAGTCTGGCAAGATCACAGTAGATGACAGTGATCCAGACCTGGAACCCAGACCTGTAACCAAAAGTGCACACGAGAGGCAACGATCCGTCATGAAGAAGTTCTGGGGCATATTCCGCTGGGTCGCGCTCGCGGTGCTGTTGGTGGGTGCATTCTCGGTGTACCGCATCGGGTGGGGCAAGCCCTTCACGATCAACCAACTCGCCAACCGTCAGGCGTTTCTGTTCCTCATCGGCAACCCCGAGCTTTTCACGCAGGTCGGCATCATCGACGGCACCGTCTTCGACCGGCATTCGGGCAAACTTGCCGCGGTCGGCGTCAAGAAGCGCGACGATGACTACGCGCAGTTGCATCGATTCGTGGCGCAGGCCGAAGAATTCGACCGCGCCAAACTTCGGACCCAGGATCAGTTGACCTACGACATCCTGCTCGACCAGTGGAACACGGCATTGTCGTTCCAGCGCTTCGACTGGCTGTCGTCCGAAGGCCTCTATCCCATCGCGCCGATGTGGGGCACGCAGGTTCAGCTGCCCATATTCCTCGAGACTCAGCACGTGATAAAGAACGACAAGCTGGCGCGCAATTACGTCAAAAGGCTCGTGGCGGCGGGAGACAAGCTCGACGCGGTGACCGGTGAAATGCTGCGTCAAGCACGGGCGGGCGTGGTGCTGCCGATCTCGCTGCTGGACAAAGCGCAGAGCGGCATCCAGGATACCGTTCGTCCCGCCCCGCAGGACAACCCCCTCGTCACCACGTTCGTCGAGCGAATGAAGGCCGTGAAGGGCATCGACACCGCCGAGCAGTCATCGCTCACGAGCGAGGCGACCGAGGCCGTCAAGAATCGCGTTTACCCGGCCTACGGCCGCATGGCGGCGGCTCTTGATACCCAGCGCTCCGCGGCCGCAACCCAAGCCGCCGGCGTCGCGCGGTTGCCGGATGGCGCGGCATATTACGCCGCGGCCCTGCGGCAAATGACGACCACCGATTACACGCCGGAGCAGGTGCACGCACTCGGTCTATCGGAGGCGGCACGCGTAAGCGCGGAGATGGACGATCTTCTCAAGTCGCAGGGGCTCATCGCAGGCACGGTCGCCGAGCGCGTGCAGGCTCTCCACAAGGATCCACGCTTTCTATTGCCGAACACCGACGAAGGCCGCAAGCAACTGCTCGATCGTTACCGGCAGATCCTCGATGAGGTCAATGCCCGCATGCCGGAGTACTTCAATACGGTGCCGTCCGGGAAACTGGCGGTCGAGAGGGTGCCGACCTCGGCCGAGAACAATGTTGCCGGCGCCTATTATCAGGCAGCGGCCATGGACGGTTCGCGGCCGGGGACGTTCTTTGCGAATCTGCGCGATGTCGGCGAGACGGCGACGTGGACCATGAAGACGCTCGCCTACCACGAGGGCATACCGGGGCATCACTTCCAAATCTCGACGGCCCTCAATCTCAAGGGCCTGCCGCTCATACGCCAGCAGACGCTCTACTCGGCATACGCGGAAGGCTGGGCGCTCTATGCCGAGCGGCTCGCCGCCGAGATCGGCATGTACAAGGACGACCCGTTCGGCAATCTCGGTCGGCTCGAGGCCGAGTTGTTCCGTGCCGCACGACTGGTCGTGGATACCGGCCTGCATGCCAAGGGTTGGACGCGCGAGCAGGCAATTGCCTACATGGTCGCCACGACCGGCATGAACGAGAGCGAGGTCATCACCGAAGTGGAGCGTTACATGGGCCTGCCGGGTCAGGCCTGCGCTTACAAGGTTGGTCAGCTCAAGATCCTCGAGTTGCGCGAGCGGGCGAAGACCATGCTCGGGCCACGATTCAAGCTCAAGGATTTCCACGCGGTCGTGCTCGAGAACGGCGGGGTACCCTTGACGCTGCTCGAGAAACTCGTCGATGAGTGGATCGCAGAAACCAGCGCCGGGAAGGCACCCTCATGAGCGAACTCGTCATCGAGCGGATCTTGCAGGAGATTTCAGTGCCGCTGCCTCAGGGCGAGGCGTTCGAGCATTTCACGGCGCGCTTTGGGAACTGGTGGCCTGGCGACTACACCTTCTCGAAGGGCGTGCTCGACCGGATATGTCTGGGCAGGGGCGTCGGCGATTGGTGTTTTGAGCAGGGACCGCACGGTTTTCGCTGCGATTGGGGCCGTATCCTCACATGGGACCCACCACGCCGACTGGCGTTCACCTGGCAAATCGGTCCGAAGAGCATCCTGCAGCCAGACCCGGACCTTTGTTCGGGAGGTTTGCGTCGAGTTTACGGAGACCGCGCCCGGGACCTCGCGAGTCGCCCTCACGCACCGGCACTTCGAACGTCACGGTGCGGATGGCGCCGCTTATCGGGCGGAAATGGCGTCCGAGTACGGCTGGCCATTCTTGTTGGCAAGATTTGCCGCTGTGGCCGCCGCGTCGTAAAGCGTAAGGGAGGTACTTGCGGTGCTGGCAGGAGGAAAACTACGGCTTGCGGTTGACAATACGATAATAGTCGTAATATCGTACGATTGTGATAGCGAAAGACGTGATCGAGGCCTTGGGAGCATTGGCGCACGAGCATCGCTTGGGCGTCTTCAGGATCTTGGTTGAGCGGGGGCCTGCGGGACTGCCCGCTGGCAGGATCGCCGAGCGAATCGGGCTCGTGCCGTCATCGTTGACCTTCCATCTGCAGAGTCTGCAGCGCGCAGGGCTCATTGCGCAGCGGCGGGAGAGCCGCCAGCTCATCTACTCGGCGGACTTTACCGCGATGACGGCGCTGGTCGGCTATCTGACAGAGAACTGCTGCGCCGAGAGTGCGGCGGAATGCTGTCCGCCGGCACGGCAACCGAAGGCTGCGAAGCGCGCGGCGAAAGCCGCGTGATCGACTTGCCAGAGACTCCCTTGATCCGAGAACGGCCGCCGCACGCGGGGGTTGTGGCCCTCCTTGAAGCGGCGGGGCTGCCGGCCTCCGACTTGACCGAGTCGCACCTGGAGCACTTCTTTTTTGCCGGGTCCGATGGCGCACCGAATGCGATCGTGGGCCTGGAGCTGTTTGGCCAGGATGCGCTGCTGCGTTCGTTGGTGGTGAACTCCACCGCGCGAACCTTCGCGAGCCTTTGCCCGGCGAGCTCGGCGTTCATGTTCAAACGAATGTAAACCCACCAGGTGAGCTATGAAACGACTCCACATTCACCCCGGTCGAAGCGCCGGCCGCGGGCTGCTGTGTTCCCGCGCACCGCGCGCAACCCGCCTGTAGCGTCGCCAAATGACGGCTCCACGGTCCTATAACGTGCTCTTTTTGTGCACGGGCAACTCGGCGCGCAGCATCCTGGCTGAGTCGCTGTTGAACAGTCTGGGCAAAGGCCGGTTCCGGGGCTTTAGCGCGGGCAGCTTCCCGAAAGGGCAGGTGCATCCGCTCGCGCTCGAGCTCTTGAAGCGCATGGATCTGCCCTCCGAGGGCTTGCGCAGCAAGAGCTGGGACGAGTTCGCGGCGCCGGGTGCGCCGCCGTTCGATTTTATCGTTACGGTCTGCGACAACGCGGCCGGCGAGGTGTGTCCGATCTGGCCCGGAAAGCCCATGACCGCGCACTGGGGCATCGCAGACCCGGCGGCGGTCGAAGGCTCTGATGCGGACAAGGCCTTCGCGTTCCGGAAGGCGCTCAAGGAGATGGAAACCCGGATCAAGCTCTTCATCGAATTGCCAATCGAGTCGTTGGATCCCCTGACGTTGCGCGAGAAACTCCGCGCGATCGGACACTTACCCGCGACGGCCGCTTAAGGCCATGCTCCGCCGGATCGCCGCGGAGGGCATCGGCTCGCTCCTCCTCGCGGCCGCGGTCATCGGCAATCCCGCCGTGTCCTTGGTAGAAGCGCTACGCGGTGCTCTGACCCGGCGCGCAGCAGCCGCCTATATAGGCATCCAGATACTGGGTTGCTGTGCGGGAGCGGTGCTCGCGCACGCCATGTTCTCACTCCCTCTGATCCAATCCTCGCTTCATGCGAGAACCGGTATCGGTCAGTGGATCGCTGAGTTCGTGGCGACCCTTGGTCTATTGCTGGTCGTGATCGGTCATCGCAAGGCCGACGACGCACCTTGGATGGTGGCCGCCTGGATCGGAGCAGCTTACTGGTTCACCTCGTCAACTTCGTTCGCAAATCCAGCCATTACCATCGCGCGAGCCTTATCGGACACCTTCGCCGGCATCTCACCTTCTCATGTTCCAGCGTTCATCGTGGCTCAACTGCTTGGCGCACTCGCAGCGGTTCCCGTTGCCCGACTGCTCTTCTCCGACACGAAAGCCGACCGCGTACCCACCAATCGTTAAATAAATGTAGAGTTAAAAGCACGAAAAGCGGTCGAGAATCGGGCTTTGTGCCACGTACTCCGCATATTACAGAACTCCACGTTCCGCGAGCGACACGCTCACGCCGTCGCCGACGATGATGTGATCCAGCAAGCGGATGTCGACGAGAGCCAGCGCTTCCTTGACGCGCTGCGTGATCAATTCGTCGGCCTGGCTGGGTTCCGCGATGCCCGACGGATGGTTGTGCGCGATGATGATGGCGGCGCAATTACGCTGCAGGGCGGCTTTGACGATCTCGCGAGGGTGCACGCTGGCGCCGTCGATCGTGCCGCGAAACATCTCCTCGAAGTGGATCAGGCGGTGGCGCTTGTCGAGATACAGGCAGCAAAACACCTCATGCTCGAGGTCGCGCAACCGCGCCGACAAATAATCGCGCGTCGCACGGGGGCTCGCCAGCGAGGGTCCGGCGCGCAGCGTTTCCGCGAGTTGCCGACGGGCGATTTCGACCGCGGCTTGTAACTCGGCGAAGCGCGTGGGCCCAAGACCCGGCTGCGCACAAAATCGCCTGCGATCGGCAGCGATCAGCTTGCGCAACGAGTGGAAACTCTTGAGCACATCGCGCGCAAGATCCAGCGCCGAATGCCCGGGCATCCCTGTGCGCAACAATATTGCGAGCAATTCCGCATCCGAAAGCGCGACGGCACCTTTGTCGAGCAGCTTCTCGCGCGGCCGCTCATCTTCCGGCCAGTCCCTGATTGCCATGCGCCAGCTTGAATGGACGGCGCGCACGGCACCAGCGTCATTTCTTGGGAGACCATGCAGTTTAAGCGCGCCTGCTTCGCGCATCCCGAACTCACGAACCCGCCTGTTCCGATGCCACTGCAGAAACTGAATGCGTCACCGAACGTGGTTACCGGGTGCCTTCCAAGCATCGCTTGATTCACCGCATGTAACGCGTTACAGTTCATTGGGTCACTTCCTGAATCGAATAGACGATGGCACGAACCGCTGATCGAATGAGGGCGATGCGCGAGCGGCGCCGCGCTCGCGGATTGCGAGAGTTGCGCTTGATTGTGCCAGACGCGCGCTCGAGAACTGTCCAGAAGCGAGTGGCCAAGCAGGTAGCCGCGCTTGACCGTTCCCGGGAAGCCGAAGCAATGCGATGGACAGAGGCGATTTCGGAATTTGATGCCGAATGAAGCGCGGCGACGTAGTAACAGTCGCGGCAACGGGCGACTACGGAAAACCGCGCCCGGCGGTGATTGTCCAGACAGATGCCCTCCCTGCGGAGCACACTTCTGTTGTGATTTGCCAAATGACCTCCGAGTGCAGTGATGCACCCGATTTCCGAGTGACGATTGATCCCACCGACGATAACGGATTGCGAGTGCGGTCGCAGGTGATGGCAGATAAACCAGTTACTGTTCGGCGGGAGCGCATCGGTCGCCGAGTCGGAAAACTAAATGAAAAGGATATTTTGCGCTTGAACGTTGCCTTGGCGTTCGTTATGGGACTGGCAGACTAGTAAAGTAGATCGGCTTTCGAGCTGGGAGACTTTCATGGCAGTTCCGCTTTACGTCTTCGATGCCTACGGCACCTTGTTCGACGTGCATTCGGCGGTCAGACGACATCGGCAACGCGGCCGGAGGCGGAGCGCATTTCGGATCTTTGGCGCTCTAAGCAGCTCGAATATACCTGGGTGCGGTCGCTGATGGGCGCTTATCAGGATTTCGAGGCGCTAACCGAACAAGCGCTGGACTACGCAGCCGCTTAGCCGGAGCCTCAAATCCTCTGGAAACCGCCCGGCTTTTCGCTTGACGGCTTGCATGAGGACTTTGGGTTCGACGTCGTGAAACGCTAGGCGGTAGACTAAGGAGGCGGAGTCGAAGCCTTTGCGGACTTCATGCACGTTCTCATGAAATCGTGGCGTGCTTCGCCCGGCTCGACCTTCTGATCGTCCGCCTGTTTCTTGCACGCGGCCCACGCAGGGTCGTTGTCGTGTCGATGTCCGTGCGGAGGATTATCGGCGGGGGGCTGCGTGTCATCGCCGAGCGCAGTACCCGCTACGAATACACCGCCGATGCTCAGGGCCGCAACCGCGATGATCCGCGGCATGCCGAGTTGGTTTGAAAGCATGTTCATAGAGGCTCCTTAACAGCGAGTGAAGAGCGTACTCGGGTCCGGCACCCGTGGTGAGCCCAGACGATGCAAAGGTAGGTCAAGTTGTGTGAGCCCTAGCGATGCCCCGAGCTGCCGAATCCGCCACTGCCGCGCGCCGTCGCGGAGAATTCCTCGACCACCTCGAAGGTCGCCTGCACGACCGGGACGATTACCATTTGCGCGATCCGATCCCCGGGTTGAATGGTGAAGGCCGCGGCGCCGCGATTCCAGGTCGAAACCATCAGCGGTCCCTGGTAATCGGAGTCGATGAGTCCCACCAGGTTGCCGAGCACGATGCCGTTCTTGTGGCCGAGGCCCGAGCGCGGCAGCAACATCGCGGCGAAGCCGGGGTTCTCGATATACACGGAGATGCCGGTGGGGATCATCTCGGCGGCACCGGGCGCGAGCACGAGAGGCGCGTCGATGCAGGCGCGCAAATCCATGCCGGCGGATCCGGGCGTCGAGTGCTGCGGCAAAGGAAAATCCCGGCCGACCCGCGGATCGAGGATCTTCAACTTGATGCGCACTTTCGATTTCTTCCTTTTGAATTGCGCGGCGAGAGGCAATGACGTTTCCGCGGAAACGTCATCGTATAACCGTGAACCGCGAACAGCTCTACTGATAGCCGTCGGCGTGCGCTTTATCGACGCATTCCTGGTAGCGCTGCTTGGCCAACGGACCAGACACCAAGCCCGCGCCGGTTTGCTTGCATGTCACCGTGCCGCCGTTGGCATTCTTCAGTGTCGTTTCCTGCACCGGGATCGCGAAACAGCCTGCCAAGCAAAAACTTGCCAGAGCACAAAAAGCAGCCAGACGCGACATCGTGTGAATGCTTGCCATGGAATCCTCCCTAGATTTCCTGTGGCCTCCATTGTTGCATAAAGCGCGCCGTCCCTGGGGCGTGCGCTCAAACTAGGGCCGCACGCGGCGGCCGCGCACGCGATCGCGCGGCAACGCTGCTGCGGTCAGGCGCCGCTTGCGCGAGAGCCGCCGCGGATTGCCGTCAGGTGGCGGCAAGCGCTTGGCGATGAGGCTGATCAGTTCGCGCGCCACCTCGATCTTGGGGCCGCGCGCCACCTCCGCCTCGCCGCCCGGCCAGATCACCGTCAACGCATTGTCATCGCAGTCGAATGCGATGCCGTCGCCCACATGGTTGGCGGCGATCATGTCGAGCTTCTTGCGTTTGAGTTTGGCTCGGGCATTGTCTTCGACGTCGTTGGTCTCCGCGGCGAAGCCCACGACGAACGGGCGCTTGAGCATGTCGGCAACCGACTTGACGATGTCCGGCGCAGGTTCGAGCTGCAACGTGACGTTGACGTTGCCTTGCTTCTTGATCTTCGTCTTCGAGACGGTCGCCGGCTGAAAGTCCGCGACCGCGGCCGCGGCGATGAATACGTCGGCGTCGCCGACGTGGCCGTGCACGGCGGCGTACATGTCACGGGCGCTTTCCACATTGATGCGCGTCACGCCCACGGGAGTCTCGAGCTGCACGGGTCCGGTGATGATGGTGACATGGGCGCCGGCTTCCTTGGCGGCCGCGGCGACGGCAAATCCCATCTTTCCGGAACTGCGATTGGTAAGGTAGCGCACCGGGTCGAGCCGTTCGCGCGTCGGCCCCGCCGTGATCAACACATGGAGACCGCTCAAGAGGCCGGCGTTCACCGGCGGCGCGAGCAGGCTCTCGGCCAGCTGCAGGGGCTCCCACATGCGTCCGGGGCCGATTTCGCCGCAGGCCTGCCCACCGGAGCCGGGACCTAAGAAGCGGATACCGCGCGACACCAGCGTCGCCACATTGGCCTGCGTCGCCTTGTTCGACCACATGATGCGATTCATCGCGGGTGCGATCACGATCGGCGCCTCGGTCGCCAGGCACAATGTCGCCAACAGGTCATCGGCGCGGCCGCCTGCCAGACGCGCGATGAAATCGGCGCTGGCCGGCGCGATCACGACGAGCTCGGCCCAGCGCGCCAGTTCGATGTGGCCCATCGCCGCCTCCGCTGCGCTGTCCCACAGCTCGGTGCGCGTGGGTCGGCCGGAAACGGCCTGGAAGGTGGCGCCCGATACGAAGCGCTCCGCGTTGTGCGTCATCACGACTTGTACATCGGCGCCGCGCTCCATCAATCGGCGCACTAGATCCGGGCTCTTGTAGGCTGCGATTCCGCCTGTCACGCCGAGTAGAACCCGGGTCTTCGGCGTCATTGAATGTGCTTCAACTGTTTGAAGCGATCGATGTCGCTTTCAAACTGCTCTCTCATCGTGCTTTCCTCACCGCGCTTCTGGCTCAAGTTCTGTTCTTGGGTACGGATGTCGTTGGCGAGGCGCACCAGATCCTCGGCGACCTGGTCCGGCATTGCCGGCGCCTTCTGGTCGCTATTGTACGGTTTGAAGTGCATGCTGCTCACCTGCAATTTCTTCATCCGGCCGTTCAGGGTGTCCAGGAACTGATTGGTGACTTTTATCTGATCCGATAGAAGCGCCAGCCGCTGATCGCGCAGCCGTTCGATTTCCTGGACCGAGACGTAGGTATTGAGCAAATTGCGGTCGCGGTTCTGGCGATCTTCCGCATCCTTGCGCTTCTGCTCTTCGGCCGCCAGCTGTTCCGGGGATTTCTGGGCTTCCGTGTGACTAATCTCCACGCCCTGCGAATTGATGATCTCCTGTTCCTGGGCGGAAAACTCCGGCGGTATCCGATCCCCGTAGTGGGTCACGCCTTGATCGTCGACCCACTTATAGAGAGTTCGGCCGTTACTGGCCGCGACCACGGCTGAGCCGAAGGCCAACAACAAGAGGGAGCAAATGGTCAAAAACGCCCTGTTCAAGGTCTTACCCTCGAGATAAATGGGCTCATTGTGCTTTGGATGGGGGCTGCCATTCTATGGCCTATGCCTCAATCTGCAGACCATAGCGGGCACGATACGCGCGCATATTCTCGAGATCCGTCTCGTGCCCCGCTGCATGCATGTGTCCCATCAGATCGTTGAGGCTGATCACCGCGAGCACCGGTATGCCATACGTCTCGCGAACCTCCTGAACGGCCGAAAGGGCGCTGTTGGGCGCCCGTTCCTGGCGGTCCAGGGCCAGCAGCACGCCGGCCGGACTTGCGCCTGCTTGCCTGATGATATTGATGGATTCCCTGATGGCGGTGCCGGCCGTGATGACGTCATCGACGATCAGAACCCGGCCGCGCAAGGGACTGCCGACGATGCTGCCGCCCTCGCCATGGTCCTTGGCCTCCTTGCGGTTGTAGGCGAAAGGCAGATTGCGACCGTGATGCTCGGCCAGAGCCGATGCGGTCACGGTGACCAGCGGGATACCCTTATAGGCAGGTCCGAAAAGCATGTCGAAAATCAGATCCGAACCCGCGAGCGCCGCCGCATAGGCTCGGCCCACCGCATTGATGGCGGCGCCGGTGTTGAACAGTCCGGCGTTGAAAAAGTAGGGGCTTTCGCGCCCGGATTTCAAAGTGAAGG
>Ga0116231_10000407_pt1 | contig 72693 bp, 63 predicted proteins | sample S1TSphgellanicum_2_FD_89695 | JGI IMG/M metagenome (GOLD analysis project Ga0116231, IMG submission 89695) | Host-associated microbial communities from peat moss isolated from Minnesota, USA - S1T2_Fd - Sphagnum magellanicum MG | ecosystem: Host-associated > Plants > Peat moss > Unclassified...
AAAAAAAAAAAAAAAAAAAAAAAAGGGGGGAAAAAAAAAAAAAAAGAAAAAAAAAAAAAAAAAAAAAAAGGGTAAATATGGTAGCTAAATCTCATACGGGTGGGTTGATACTAAATACGAGGTGGGTAGTGTTTTTGGTTTTTCATTTTTTTGATGTTGCTCAAGTAGGTGATACATATAGCCAAATTTGGCAATATTCAAATTATGAAAGTAAAAAAAAAATCTTAAAAACCTTTCGTGTTGTAAACAACTATGGTGATTTTTTGGTGAATCTTTGGAACTTGTTTTTCATTTCTTGATGAATTTTGTTTTCAAGGAACATGGAATTTGAGACATAATATTTTGTTTCAAAATATTTTTCAAAAAATGGCAAAAAGTTTTTTTTCCACAATAAAAAATCATGTTAAGACCTTCACAAAAGGAACATTGGAAAAAAAAAAATTCAATTTGTTCCCAAAACTACAAACAAAAGTATCCAAAATACTCGATCTCTTCTTAAGAAAAATGAATGAATGAACAAACAAACAAGTTCCCATACTAACTTACCACATCCATATTTAATAATAACTTCTAAAATAGGATGGAAGTTACCAATCAAGAATCTTTTCATCCAACTTTCAAAATAATAATAAGAAGTGAACCCCAAAAAATAAGCACATTTATAAAAATACATCATCCAAGGAGTTTCCATCCATCCATTAAAATAAATTAAAAATAGTCCAATCAAAATAATCCTATAAAATTGTAATTGAGTACTTCTTTTTTAAGGTCCTTTCATCCTTTTTAAAAATAAAAGCAGCCAAAAAATAATATATATAACAATTCAGTGGGTATTCAATCAAACTGGTTTTCATCCATGTTGTAAAAAAGACCAACAACCCTGAAATTCTATCAAAGAACTTTTCATCCATTTTTTATTCATTCCCCCATCCTTTTGCTAGAAAGAAAATTTTCATCCACAATTATTCATCCCCATCCATTTCTTGAAAAGAGTTGAAGAACAACCAGTTCGAATCTAAAAATATGGGGAAAATAATTTAAATTTTTTAAAAAAATTTTAAAAGGGAAATATTCATCCAAATTTGAAATTTTGGATGAATAATCCCACCACCTTTCCCCCTTTTCCCCCGCACAGTCGTCGGAAACCCTAATTCAACGGTTAGGTTTTCGCGGAGTCCTGTTTCGCTTTCCGCGAGATTCAAACGTTCTGAGCGTGGGCGGGAGGGACGGAGGACGGGACGGATGAGCGCTTTGCTTTGCGTGATGACGAGCTCTTGATTGCGAGATTGTGGGTATTCCCCGATGATCACAAAGCTTCGGAAATCGCACCCAACACAATTGGGTTTACGGGAGGAGACATATAGGAATCAGAAGCTAGACAGAGAGTTTGGAGATTATTTTCCCCCTTCCAGTCCTTCTTTCTTTCTTTCTTTCTTTCCCGGTAGCAAGATCCAGCTGCAATAGACGATCGTCGGCAGTTTCGTTCGAAGTTTGATCTGTCTCTTTTCTTTTATTTTTGTCCTGCCGTTTGTGAAAAAGGAAGAAATGAGGATTCTATCACAACACTGATGTTGTCTTGAGAGAGACCCACAGACAGACAGACAGACAGACAGCTTTGCTTCTTGGGTGGTGCATTTCGTAGTAGGAGTTGGCGGAGGAAGAAGAGAGACAGAGACAGAGACAGAGACAGAGACGTTTTTTGTGGGAATGGGGAAAGGAACGTCGCCGATTCGCGCAATGGTGCGGCATTCGCCGAAGAAAGTAGCGACTCAAGAGGATATGATCAGTGGACATTTCCCTAATGGAGACGAGTTAACGATTTCTTCGTCCTTGTCTCGGAAGCCGTTGAGCTCCATATCGGAGGGGTCACGGAACTCGCTCTCTGAGAAGACGTCCGATGAGAACAACTGCCCTGAGATGCTGCTGATGTCCAAGGGAAAGATGACATCGGATCATCTCGCGTCCAAAGGGAAGAGGAAGAACGTAGGACAAGGTCTGTTTCCGCAGCTCATAGAAAATGTAGAGCCTGGAGATGCAGCTTCAGTTGTGGTTGCTGCTGCTGCATTGACTCCCGAGAAGCATGGATCCAAGACCAAGAAAGTTCTAGGTCCCCATCAGTCGCCGATGTCATCCCCGGCAGCTCCTCCTCGGCATTCTGAATCTAATCAAGAAGCCTGTACCAACGCTACTCCTCGCACGCATCGCAAGCTCATCATGAATGAGTCGGGGGAGCCCGGAGCCACTGTTGCTGCAGCCTCTTCTACAACGTTCTCTGCTGCAACACCTTGCAAGAGTGCGACGCGCTCGTTAAGATTTGGCACGTCTTCTAATGGTGGGGTCGTCGCAGCAACAGGAACTAGTATTTTTTTTTCAAACCATCGGCCTGGATTGCCTCCTGTTGTCAGTAGTGGCGGACAATCTTTGCAGCAGCATGCGTCTGTGGAGACCCATTTCGAGCTGGAAGAGGATCCCACCTTCTGGGAAGACCACAATGTTCAGGTCAGCATTCCAACAGGACCCAGCTCTTTTGCAACGCAGATCAAGACTTGTTCAGCTGCTTCCGTGTCTGTCTGTCTGTCTATCTGTAGAGGGCTTAGGTTCAATGCCCGTGTTGTTTTTTCTTGATGCCCAGCAGCAGCAAAATGTGGGCTGTGTTTCTTCTGCAGGTACTCATAAGGACAAGACCTATCAGCAGCAGCGAAATGGCAGTACAGGGATTCAGTAGATGCTTGAAGCAAGAGAATGCTCACACCATTTCTTGGATCGGTCAACCTGAGTCTCGCTTTACCTTCGACCATGTAGCAGATGAGGCAGTAACACAGGTTTGCAATCAATCAAGCCCCGAAGCTGTAGAGCCCCATGGAATTCTTTCTTCATTACCAAACAAAGTTCTCAAGAGCAATCCTGGGGTGTTTGCCTTGTCTGAATTCTTGATGGTGCATCACAGGAGAAACTGTTCAAAGTTGCAGGATTGCCCATGGTGGAGAATTGTATGGCTGGCTACAACAGTTGTATGTTTGCTTATGGTCAGGTACAAATCAAAGCTCTTTGTTCTTGACCTTTGAAGCCTTCACCAAGAAGTTTCCAGTATCTTGAAAATCCACAAAGCTTTGGAGCTGGGCAGATCCTTGAATTTCTAGAAACACTACTGAGTTCAGTTGCTTGTTCTGAGTTCTTGTTGCAGACAGGAAGTGGCAAGACGCATACAATGCTCGGAGACATTGAAAACCTTGAGAACAAACCTAGTGACAATCGTGGCATGACACCACGAGTTTTTGAGTACCTCTTTGCCAGAATCCGGAGGGTAATCATCTATCTGTTCATGGATTTGCTGTTTGCATTGCATTTGTTTTTGTTGTTCCATGTGACATACATCCACATGGAGGAGGTACAGCAACTGTGACCATATGCTCTCTCTCACATGTTTTGTGTAAGTGTAGGAAGAGGAAGAGCGAGAGATGGAGAACCTAAAGTTCTTAACCAAGTGCTCCTTTCTAGAGATATACAATGAGCAAATTACTGATTTGCTGGAGCCATCTTCAACAAATTTGCAGGTAAACCCTAAACCCTAAACCTAACAAACTTTGAGATGCACAGTTTTCTTCTTATGAGCTGTCTACTTATCTGACAACAAAACAGAAAGCTTTCCACTTTGAAGCTTTGAAGTGGGGTGTGCTAGGGTTTGGCCTAACCCGTTGAATGGCAATGGATGTGGAACAGATGCGCGAGGATGCAAGGAAGGGAGTGTATGTGGAGAATCTCTCAGAGGTTGAGGTTCACAATGTGCAAGATGTGATCCAGTTGCTGATCCAAGGAGCAGCAAACAGGAAAGTGGCAGCCACCAACATGAACAGGGAGAGTAGTCGCTCTCACAGTGTGTTCACTTGCATTATTGAAAGCAAGTGGGAATGTGATTCCATGACAAACATTCGCTTTGGGCGCCTCAATCTGGTTGATCTTGCTGGCTCTGAAAGGTAAGTGTATGATCCTGCTGATGAAGCTTTCTTCTGATCTTGGATCTCAGAGGCTTGGCCTAATCGGTATGGATTTATCACAGGCAAAAGTCATCAGGAGCTGAGGGAGAACGCTTGAAGGAAGCAGCAAATATCAACAAATCTCTGTCCACTCTGGGGTTAGTTTCTGTCTTCTAATGTTCTGTGTTGATGTGTCCAAGTTTAGGGTTTTAAGTTCTCATTGGTTTCACTTTATGTTTCAGGTTGGTCATCATGATCCTTGTGGATGTTGCCAATGGAAAGCCACGGCATGTTCCCTATCGGGATTCGAAGCTCACTTTCCTCTTGCAGGTAGTAATTTCTCGGTATGAAGAAGCCCAGTTGTTTTTCCATTCCCATTGTTGTGTGATACTGTCTCCTTGATCAATCCACTGATGAAGACTTATGGATGTTTTTCTGGCAGGATTCTCTTGGAGGCAATTCAAAGACAACGATGATTGCTACTGTGAGCCCCTCCAGCTGGTATGTAGCTTTCCTGAAACAAATTGCTTGCATCCTGTGAGCTGCTGCTCCTTAGGGTTTTCCAGTGCTTTCTGTTTAGCATGCAACCGACACAATATTGCTTCAGGAATTATAACCTCTCTTTTGTGGCAGCAATGCGCTTGAGACACTAAGTACACTGAAATTTGCTCAAAGGGCCAAGCTCATTCACAATACTGTGAGCTTCTCATCTGCTGGATCTATTGTTGGAGTGAATCTAGAAGCATCATCAATCTCTGAATGGAATATGGAAGTTTTTCCTACCAAAGGAAGAATAATGTCCATAGTTTCTGATTTCTTTTGTTTCTAACTCTTGTTTGAATCTGTGGGCATAGGCTGTTGTCAATGAAGATGCTTCTGGTGATGTTAAAGCTTTGCGAGCACAGATTCAACAAATGAAGGTCTGTCTCATTGTCATGAAACAATTCTGCTGTCTATATTTGCATGTCACACATGTGTATTGAAAGCTGTGGTCAGAGGTCTAGGGTTTAGGGTTTTAACCTATGTATTTCCATGTGAGAGATGTGCTTGACCCATAAACTGAGTTAATAAATAAACAGGATGAATTGGATCGCTTGCGGCGTCAAAGCATTTCAAGGATACCACTCACACAGGAGAATTTTGAGTCAATCCACCACTCATTTGACTCATCAGGGGATAGTGGTCGGGGTTTTGGCAGTCCCAAAATCTCAAATAGAAAGGTACCAAAATACCCACATTTTTTATCGCTCTGCTTAATGCTCAAGGGACTGTGATCTTTGAATGGTTCATATAATTTATTCTTAATTACAAGGTTCGAATCACATCTGTTGTCAGATGAGGCAATTGGAGGCAGTTGCTGCTGGAGCATTGAGACGTGAACAAGCAGCTGATGCCACAGCAAAGCGTTTGGCTGCTGAGATTGAGCAGCTCACCCGCCTGGTAAACCCTAAACCCTTCCTATCTAGTAAAACCCTAAACCCTCAACCTGCATATCTTGAAATAGAGAGGGGATAACTGACTTCCATATTTCTCTACAACAATTAGGTTCAGCAACGGGAAGCAGATACACAGAGTAGCAAGATGATCCTGCGTTTCCGTGAAGACAAAATTAGAAGACTGGAGTCTCTTTCAAAGGGTCTGCTTTCAATGGACTCTCATCTTGAAGAGGAAAAGCAGATGTTGATGCAAGAACTGCAGCTGATGCGGGAGAAAGTGGATCGCAATCCTGAGCTAACACGATTTGCCATGGAGAATATACGCTTGTTGGATCAGCTTTGCACCTTGCAAGATTTTCAGGGAGGTGGAGAGCGAGAGGTCATGATGGAGGAGATTTCAAATCTTCGAGATCAATTGCTGGAAGTGCTAGATGGGAAAATAGCAGTAGAGCAAGGTCTTGTTCCATTGACCACCCCACAGGTTCTCAATCTCTCTGCTCACCATATTTTCCTGAGTGGTTTCTGACATCTGTCATGCTCCAAACGCAGTCTCAATTACAATGTGAAAGTCTATTTCTGACCTCTAACACAAGGATCTGTTTTTTCTTCTTCAGAAGAAAAATCTTGCTCCAGAGCTTGCTGCAGCAGCCCGAGAGAAAGAGCTTCTTCGTTGTGAGGTGATTTCTGCCGAGCAATGCCCACTATCTATGCCCATTTGCACAGACATATTGATGCCTTTGTCAGAAGCCTTAGATTGATCAGTGTTGCCATGTGTTGGTGCAGGCGGATAACTATAGGTCTGAAGTGGAGGATTTGCGGAGGAACTTGAGTAACTCCCTTGAAAACAATCTAAAATTGGGAAGGCAAGTATGATCCAATTCTGTACTGTGTTGGGTTTAGAATTTAGGGTTGAGGTGGTGCAAGAATGTGCAATTTCTGACTGTGATGATGTATTTGAAATGTGGCAGGCAAGTAGATGAGCTTCAAGCTTTTGTTGACCAGCTCAAGGAGGAAGTGATGGGACATCAGAATAATCCAAGGTTGCTTATGGTTGACGTATTAGAAACAGAAAAGGCCAAGCATCTTGAGGTTATAGCACAGCTCCAATCACAGCTACAGCAGGTGTGGTGTGACTAAACTTCTGTCTCCAAGTGCTGCATCTATCATTTGCCTGCCTGTGCATGTATCTCCTCAATGGGTGTGTGTTGATGTTGAATATGTTTGTGGGCAGAGTGTGGACAAGGCTACACTTGAGGAAAACATGCGTCAGCAGCTTGAAAATCACTTGAAGGAGCTTACGGAGGAGGCAGCTACTCTGCAGAATGAGCTTCAGGTGCTGCATTCTCTGCTGTTCTTGAAATGCCTTGACTTTAATGATACTTTCCAGAAGAGAAACACTTAAAGAATCAATTGGATTGTGCTGTTCTTGCAAAATTGTTGTTGCAGGAAACAAAGGAAGCCTTGGAGGCTGCAACAGCACTGACAAGAAGGCTGCAGAGTACTGAAGCAAGCCTTGCTGCAGCTCAGGTGTGTAAAGGACTCTTTCTTCTTTTCAGGAATGGATTTCAGGATTGCTTCAGCTGTGGTTTGGAAGCTGAGATGTGTCAAGTCTGATGGGTTTTGTTTCTCCTCCAGAACATGGTACAGGCCACAGTGAAGCAGCTGAGATTAGAGACTGAGTCTGTAGCTGTGCAACAAAGCCAGTCTTTGACAGACATCCAAGATGTTGCAGTTCTTTGGCGCACAAAAGAAAATGAACTGAGGTCACAACTGGAAGAAGCTCTAGTGATCATCTCAAAGCTCTCATCAGGTAGGGAGACTGAGATGGAGCAAAGCCCAGAGAAAGAGGAGGAAATGTCTGCAGTCTGTGCATATGGCAGTTCTCTCAGAGGAGGTGAGGATGGTCATCCAGAACGACTTCTAAGAGCTCAGAAGGTTGAGATGAGGCATGCTGAAGAGATCATGCAGTTGCAGTTGGAGTTGGATTCCATGGAAGCTGTTCTAGGAGAAGAACGAGCACACAGGAAGGAGGTTGAGGAAAAACTTGCCAATCTCCAGGGTTTTGCAGAGGGACTTGAGCAGCTTCACACCTTCGATGAAGGTGGCTTGCACAAGCAGAGAAGTCTGCAGTTAGAGTTGGAGATGGCATCTGTAAAGGCCACCTTGAGTGATGAGCGTGTGCTGAGGAGGGAGCTGGAGGAAAAGATCACTCTTCTAACTCATGAATTGGGAGAATTGAAGGAGGTGTCAGGAAGCATGGATGGAGGAGCTCAGGAAGTGAGAGCAACAAAGTATTTTGATGCAGTTGCTCGGCTCCAATTGTCCTCTCCAGATCAAAAATGGGTTCATCTTAGTAGTCAATTGGAGCAGGAGAAAGTGCTTGTGGAAGCTCTGGAAAGCCAGCAACTGTTTGCAATCAAAGAGCTTGAAGATTTACAAGCAGAGCATGAAATGGTGTTGGGGAAATTGAAAAGGACAGAGGACAGGGAGCAAATCTTAAGGAACAAGATCCATGAGTTGATGAAAGAGCAAGAGCTTCATGATGCTGACTGTGCTGCATGTGTTGAAGTTCTGGAGGAGATGGCAGGAGGTGCCATGGATGATTCTCAGAGGCTAGCTCTTGAGGAGAAACTGGCAGCAGCGACTCAGGAGGCAGAGAATGCAAGAGGTCTTAATGTCAAGCTCCAGAAAATGGAACAAGAAAAGAATCTGACACAATCACAAGCAGAGACCGAGACTGCACTTGCCATCACCTCCATACAATCAGAGCTCCTAAATGTGACAGATGAGGCTGAACTGCTGAACAAGGATCTAAGAGATGCAAGAGAGCAAATTGAAAGCTTGAGATCAATGTTGCAGGATGCCCAAGAACAACTTTTACACTTGGGTGTGAAGTATGATGACATGCTTAAAACCAAGAATGCTGAGATCCAAGTCCTTAGGGCAGAACAGCAGAGTGCAACTGCAGGGCTGATTGATTACCTTGCTGGTCGAGACCAGGCTTTGAATGAGGCTTCTTTGGAGGTGGAGCAAATGTTTGATGAGTACTTGCCTCAAATGGGTAGTAGTCAAAGTGAAGAAGAAATGGTTTTGCCACAATCAGCTGAGAACTCAAAGCCTGCAGTTGCATTCCTGTTGAAGAGGGAACTGCAGCATGCCCAAGAGCAATCAAGGGATGATGATACTGAGGATCAGATGAGGATCTTAAATGAATCATCAGCATGTGCAATAGCCACTATGCAGGTACTGGACATGACAGAAAAGTTTCAGGAAGTCCCAGAGAAAGTTCAAGCTGATGGCAGTTTGTTTGAGGTGGTGAATTTGGAGGGGAAGCTGTTTGCACTGAACAAGAATGCTACTTTGATGTCTGTGATGATGCACTGGTTTTCTCAGACTGCTGAAGCGAGGCAGACAGATCTTGAGGGGAGTCTTTCCAAGGTCCTGGACAGGGAACACCTTCTGGCAGTGCAAAGTGAAGAGGAAACTAGCCAGAGCATGCTGGCAGAAACCATGGAAAAGCTTCAGCTAATCACTGAGGATCTGGAAAAGGAAAGAAGGGAGGTCAGAGAGAGCAAGGCACTTTTCCAAGAGTTAGTGATGGTGGTTGATAATCTGCACAAGGAAATGAACGTGTTGGAAACAAAGGAGATAGCTGGAAGGACTCAAGGAACACAAAGTGGCATGCATATTTCTCAAGCACAATTGGAGAATGTCAAGGCTGAAGTGCTGCAGCATGAGGACGATGGACGTTCATCAGAATTGGCACAATGGGAACCATTGCAAGTTGCATTGGGGAATGAGCTTGGAGATCATCAGGCCACTCTGGATGCGAAATTGATAGTATTAAAGGGGTTGCTTGAGAAATTGCTGGATAAAGTTCAGACCCATTCCAATGCAGTGCAGAAACAGGCATGTGAAGACTGTTAGCCCTTTTCTTTGTTTTTCATCACAATACATGCCAGATGTATGGTCCTTTATTATGGAAGTATTGTTTGGCTGAGGAGGGTTGGTTTGTGTGTGGGTCGTTGTCTTTTTGCAGCTAGGGAATAACCACAAAAAGCTTTCTTTATCCAATGAGAATAGCAACATATTATGCCTGTCTACCAAGAGAAAGGAGGCTGCTGAAACAGGTGGAACCTCAGATGTCCAGATCCAGAACTTGGTGGCAGAGGAGGAACAGTGGGAAGCAGCAGAGCCTATACTGGAGCACAAGCTTGGAGACATCCAGGATGAGAAAGAAAATCTTGATTCAGAGCTCCTGGAAGCTGAGGTCCATGAGATGTCTCCTCCCCAGTACACTACTGTTAGTCCCTGTGAAATCCAGGAGCTGGATGCACCTCAAGTAATTGGATTGCAAAGTGAGGAAGGAAGGCTGCCAAATGGTGAGAATCAAGAAAGAAATGTTCTAAGCTCATCACTAAAGGAAAATATCTCTCTTTCATCTGGTGATGGTGTTGTTGACAAATGCAATCATCTTTCCTATAATCTGAAGCAAGAGTTACTAAAAACAAGAGCTGAGTGTGACAACCTGCGAACCAAGCTGCGGGAAACAGATGATACACTCCTTTCAGTGCGAATGGAATTGGAGAAATCAGTGGTACACTATCAGGAGGCAGAGATTGAGAGGAGGCATGAGCGAGAGGAGAACAGGAAGCGGATCATTGCATTAGAAGATGAGCTTCGTTCTACTGATGAAAAGATCATGCATCGACAGATACAGGTGGAGAAGTTTGAATCAGAGTTGGAGACTTTGATGAGTATGGTGACTGAGACAAAACAACAAATGGGTGCCTCTGAAACTGACAGGAGAAATGAGAGAGAGCAGTGTGAGATGGAGGAGCTGGAGCAAGCCAGGCTTGATGAAGCCTCAGACTTCAGAGATGAACCAGAACATATGAGAAGGATGTGTGATGAGAGTGAAAGACTTGGTAATGTCTCCTCGATGCGCACAATTGGATTCTCAGAGATTGACTCCCCAGATATGCAACTTGATGATTTGTCTCTTGATACTATAACTGAGGAAGTTGATCTCTTCATAGCCCATTGTTTAAATCAAATGGGGACTCTGGCACTGGAAATGAAATCTCTAAGAACAGACATAAGTGACAGCTTTTTCCAGATGCCTTGTACTGGGCTTCAACAGGATGTAGAAAAGATCTTTCAGGCACATAGAGATGAGATTTCTGTGCTGGTCATCAAGATTGCAGGTCTGGAAGAACTGCTAGAGGAACGTTCTGGTAAGGTGTCCATATTACAGGAGTTATTGGATGCTGCTCAGGAGACACTGCAAAGCTTCATGTCAGCTCAGGAGAAAAGTGAGTTGGAGCTCCACAGCTCTGAAGCATCTCTTGAAGCTGCAAAGGCAGAGCTAGAAATGAGTGAGGCTGCTGTGAGAGAATTACTGGATGCTGCTCGGGAGACAGATGCTGTGATCTTAGATCTGAAAACCAATTTACAGCAAAGGATTGAGCATGAAACTAAGGTAGAGGCAGAGTTGAAGGTTTGCCAACAACAGGCTCAGGATGTGCAGCTTGAAATGGATGAGTTGCATGCTACTGTGAGATTGCTGCAGCAAGAACTTGCTACTAAGGAAGAGTTTATTAAGGAATTAGAAAATAGCATCCAGCTGCTGGAGAAGACAGGCAGTAGTGAGACTGAACAGAAAGAGGAAGCTATCAATCAGTTGCAAGGAGAGTTGAATTCTCGGAACAATGAGGTATGCATGTTACTCGATCAACAGTGCAAGCTAGAGGGGGACATCACTGAGAAGATTCAAGAACTGGGGCTGATCAAGGAGGAGCTAGGCACCACGAATGCTAGAGTTGTACAGGCAGTCGAAGAAAGAGATGGGTTATGCAAACAAGTTCAGAATATGCAGTTTGAAATGGATCAGTTGAAGACGACTGTAAAATCACTACAGCAAGAAATTGCTACCAAGGAAGATTTTATCAAGGGATTAGAAAAGACAGGCAACAGCAAGACCCAACAGGTGGAAGCTATCATTCAGTTGCAAGAAGAGTTAAATTCACGGAATGTTGAGCTGCATTTGTTGGTTGATCAGCAATATAAGCTAGAGGGGCAGATAACAAAGAAGACTGAAGAACTGGGGCTGATCAAGGAGGAGTTAGGTGCCATGAATACTAGTGTTGTGCAGGCTGTAGAAGAAAGAGACATCTTAAGCAAACAAATAGAAGATTGGAAGTCAAAGGTGATGTCTCTGGAAGCAACGGTGGTGGAGCAAGCAAATGAGATAAATCGTATTTCATCTGAGCTGCACTCAGAACAAGCCCTTGTTAAAGAGCACAAATTGGCTGCTGATGAAGCGCGGCAGGTAACATGGGTGCTTCGCATGTGCGCTCTCACTCTCTCCTGTTTTGATTTTCGTAGATGTGCATATTATGGCACCTGTACTCACACCTTCCAAAGGCTTCGGATAGTGTAGGTACATTTATGCATCATGAATAGTTATTCAATATATCACCACGAGCTTTTCATTGATAGTTTTTTGTTTGGATGTAAAACAGGCTGCAGAGACTTTCAAGGCCAATGCAGCGAGGACAACTCATGAGATGGGCGTGAAGGCAGAAGGATTGGAACACTCAGTAGTAGAGGCTCGAGTAAGTGGGGTGTTTTATGGAGTTAGTTATTTTGTTATTGTAGCAAGAGACTATTATTGTGAGTCCAGGATATTTCACATCAGGAGAAGTTAGTTTGGATTCTATTGGTTCTAACAGTTTTATTTCACATCAGATGGGTGAACTAACAGCAGAGGCAGAGAGGCAGTACCAAATGAGAATGGATGCTGAGAAAGAGCTCCAGGAGCTGAAACAGCAAAAATCCACAGGACCAGATTCTGGGGTTCCAGAACTGCAAATAGCAAATGTCTGTATAGAAAGGTTAGTTGCGTTTTGGCCTCTACTACATCTGCCAGATTTTTTTCTGCTTTGGTCATTTCCAGCTTTTGGAAAAATCGCCATCTCACCACCCTCTTCTGTTGTGTGTGTCATGAGCAGGAAGATGCAGGAGACAGAGTTAGAGTTGTCATTCACTCAGAAGCTATTGGCAAGCCTTCGAGCTGAATGTGAACAGAAAAATGCAGAGGTATGTAACTTCAGACATTTGGACTTTTTTTCTATATTCAGTCAGTTAGATGATATGTGAATACAGTTGATAATTTCTGAATCAAAACTCATGCAATTTAGCCATATCCAAGGTTGCATAACTCCAATATCTCTGTGTCATGCACCCCATTGTATAATGGCCCTTGGAGTTGTTGTCCTTGCAGATTAAAAACTCCAATGCACGCATCTCTGAACTTGTGCTTGAAGCAGATAGACAGGAATCTGAACATCAGCGTAAGGTAGGTTATTGATTGTAATTCCCTGCTCCAGTCATTCTCTTTACTTGATCTTCCTTGCTATACCTACAGATATCTAAGGCTGGGGTGTTTTGACACATTGAAGAGTAAGCAGTGTCTCCTTTCTGTCCAGCAGGTGAAAGGACTAGAGTCATTGTTGGAACAAGTTAGTGCTGTAAACTCTCAAAGCAGAGCACAAGGATTAAGCCATCATTTCAGCTTCGGGCTGCATGCAGACTATGCAAGCAAGCAACGGATTGAAGAACTGGAAAGTGAGGTGTGTCTCCTCTTCTCTCTTCCTTAACCAACATTGGTGTGGCTCATTCCTAGCATCGCCCTTAAATGGTTTAGGCCTGTAACATGTTATCATCAAAGCCTGTTGTAAAGATGTTGGCATGTCCTGATGGTATGTGTGTCTTGTGATGTGTATCATTTGATGATATCAGGTGCACTTGTTGAATGCAAGGCTTGCTGAATCTGAAAGCATGACTCATGATGTTGTTCGGGATTTACTTGGTGTGAAACTTGAAGTTTCTGACTATGTGGTATGTTCTATTACCTTACTCACACACTCTCTCTTCCACCTAGGTAATGAAATTAGTCTGTAATTCCACCCTTATCTAACCTTCTGTGTTCCTTCTATTGCAGAAGCAACAGCAAGTACAACAGATCACTGAGAATGTTCGTCGTCGAAGTCTTGAAAATCAGGAGAAAGTAAGCTATTGTATTAAAATCTCACATTGGGACAAGAGCAGATTGATGGTATTCTTCTTCATATTTGATGATCATTTTCTGATCACTTTTGGATGGTTCCTCCGGGTGGTTGCAGGATCGGTTCCATGAACAGGAGATTAAGAAGTTGAGGCAACAGCTCAATGAGTTGATTGAGGAGAGAGAAAGGTGTAGAACTCAGCATGATGCTTGATTCAATTTTTTTGTTTGAGTTCCATGGATTTTCCTTTCTCCAAGCTCTGCCAGGCTGTTTTATGTAGATACCTTTAAACCCATCATGCCCAAAAGCCTGTGTCAGTACAAAAGGCTGGCCTTTGATTTGAAGCATTCGTACTTGCCACCACCCACTAGAGCCACAGTTTAGGGTTCACTCAAGAAGCTTGTCACTTTGAGTTCTTGGGTATGGGTAGCCATTTTGTCTCAATTTGAGTATTAAGTTCAAGAGATTCAGTAGGCAGACAACAGTATCTGTTTTCCCAATTCAAACTGTGTGCTGCAGATGGCTGGAGGAAATAAACAAAGGGCAGGCTGAGATAGTAGCTGCACGGGTCTCAGCTGAGAAGTTTCGGCAACGAGATCAAGTCCTCACAACAGAAAATGAAAAGATAAAGGTATTGTGATCTAATAATGCTCATTATTATGTTCTTTGATATCTTGTCCAAAAAAATTCATTCTGTCAGGGTGAAACATAGTGATGGTTCGCTGTTGACTGATGCAGGCTGAGAATTTTGCCCATCAAATAAGAATAGGAGATTTGGAGCAGGAGGTCAGAAAGCTTTCAGGCCAACAAAACCTCCAACAGCGAATACATCATCATGCCAAGATCAAGGTACTGGTGGCAGTAGAGCTGATCCTAGAAAGGCATTTTCTCTTATTGCTTTGTCTCCTATTGTACTCTTCTTACCAGTTTCATCTCTCCTGTCACTTTTACTTTGTTGTGTGCGTGTGTGTGTTTTTTTCTTAATTTTATAAATTTTTATTCTTTTTGTTATTGGTGGGTTTTACTGACAAGAGCAAGAATTTTATTTTCAGGATGAGAACAATGCACTGAGACTCCAAGTTGAAGATCTGAGTGGAAGACTGAGGTCCATGGAAATAATGTTTGCAAGAGTCAAAGATGAGCTTGCAAGATATAGGACTGCTGCTGGCAGAACTCCCTTCCCCAATTTAGATGAGGAGCAGCGCCTAAAGAGCAAGCTTCAGGTGCCATTCTTGCCCAGAGAGGGTACAGGGACCAGATGATGAATTTCACTTTTGCTAGATACTTTGATTAGATAAAACTCTGCATTTTGTGGCTGAGCTGTGGGTTTTGCACACTACAGGAAGCAGCCAATAATCAGATCGAAATGGCTCAAAACTTCATCAGCTTGTGCACCAGGATTATGCAGGTAAAAGGCTCAAAACTTCGTCACCTTATATGCACTGGGTTTGTTCTCTGCAGTTGTTGATCAGAGATGCTTTAAAGTGTACTGTATTCTTCTCTTCCTTGCAGGCAGCAGGAATCTCCAATTCAGGTCATGTTGATCAATCTATTGCACTGGAAGCATTACAAAGAATAGAAAATAGGCTGCAGACAAATGAGCTTGAGCTCTCTGAACTGAGACTCCAGGTATTCCCAACTGTCATTCCCCAATTGTTGCCAGCATTGCTTGTTGAACAGACTTATCATGCCAATTTATTTAGAGATAAGCACTATTGTTAAAAATCTCATTGCTTTTCTCTGTGACTAAGATGGCAATTTTTGCATTCTGAACTTTGCAGACAAGGATAGCAGGCGAAAAGAGAAGATTGAGTGACATGAAAATTGTAGATTCTCCCATGAAATCAATCAACATTCCAAGTGCAGGGTACTCTAAATTTGTGCTGCCCGAGAAGCGGTAATCCAGTGAATTATCAGTAAAGACTTAAGGTTTTCCCATCCTTGCTGTTATTATTATGTCCATGAGTGTGCCGATTTCATTGCCACCAATGTGCACACCTGGTTTTAGGGTTTATAAGGATACCATTTTATAAGGATAATTGATGGAGGGTTTGATTTGCCAGTTGAATATTCAGTTTAAAACTGGCCCCTAGTATATTGCAATGTATTATTATGATTGGTTTATTGACTCTGCGCATGGCGCATTTGGGTACCAAATTTTGGCTCAAACTTGACCCAATGTGAGTACCCATCTGGAGTACTAGGTGTGCATGTGATGGGCATGTTACATAGATTTTTATTGTTATGAGAAGTTCTACTACATCCAGTAACTTTGAAGTTCAAATCTACCATGAAGTCCTAAATGTAGAAAATGGAGTCTCATGATGTGAGGTTGTTAACTATCGTTTCATTGATTATTGTCCAAGTCTTGTTTATTTCAATCCAAAAAAATTTGAAAGAAGTTTTCAATCTCCATTTTAAGCACAATGGGCCTATCATTTCACACAAGGTTAACATTCTTTCATTTAATCCAACTCATGTTCATGTCAAATTCCATTTTTCCATGTTTGTTGTATCCATTTTAAAAGTTATTTTAGGGTTTTTAAAAAATATGATGTATTAAGATTCTTTGAAAATGAACCTAATTTGTAATTTGTGCTTTTTGTTTTATAATTAAGTGGAAGGTTATATGATTGTCACCAATTCAACTGTTTTAACCTACAAATGGGTTTGTTCAAAATGCAAGCTTGACAATATTTACCAATAATAGTTCACAAATGGTCTATATTTCTATAATTTATGTAAGATTACTAGTCTATGCACTTTGAATGTCCATATCAACACAACAATTGAAGTTGACAATGTTCAACCATGTTATGCCCACGTGAAATGCCCTTGGTTTCTTCCATTATTCAAATTGAAAGAAAACGACTTCATCGCAAAGTATTTAATAGTTAAGTTGCTATGATTGAGCTCCTTGGTAATTTTGAAAGTTACTAGGGGTTTTCACTTGAATCTAGTTGGGGAACTTGCCAAATACAATGAAAATTTCAAAGTTCAAGATGCCAATATTCTAGCCTCTATTTCAACTTGAAGGTTAAGAATTTCAAGGTTTTGTCATCTTTACTTTAAATGTTTTAGATTTTCACTAACATGAAACAATTTTTAGTCTTGTATGTAGTTTGTGATGTTTATATTTTGCTAGTTTTCCAAGTCCATATTATAAGATGGCCAAACCTCTTTATATATACATATTATTATCATGCTACATTGATTTCCAAAAACATCAACGTCTTCATTTACATCAATATCTACATCTACATTTTCCTAAAAAATACCTCCATATACACAAATATCATATATCCACAATATGTTTTACTAGCATTGTGAAACAAAATTGTTTTTCATTTTATTGATTCTATACAAGTTTGTTACTTTTGTATTTGTTGGTTTTGCACTTTGTCAATTTTGCACTTTTTCAATTTTGCATGAATCTATTTAAATTTTTTGTTCCTTGTGCACTTTTCCAATTCTACACTTTTATAATTTTGCATTTTGTCGACTTTGTACTTTGTCAATCCTCCATTTTTTTTCATTCTAAAACTTTAATCAATTATGTGTTTTTGTTATTTTTCACTTCAAATTTTGCAAATTTCCTCATTTTGTAAGGTTTGAAATTATGTACTTTGCTTATTTTCTGTTCTTATTAAGTATTTATTCTAATATATCAATCCATCCACAATGGCTCAGTATGTTCACATTGTCTTGTCAAACCCATTCTATTAACATTTCTTGTGAGACAAATGATATGCCATGTGACAACAACAACGAAGATGGATTTGAAGAGGAATAAAATATATATGAATAGATATTATGGTGCAAAACATTGTATTTTAAACAAATTTACACTTATTTTGAAAATGTTATAACTATGGCACCAAACAAAGATTTTAAATTGTTGGGTCTTTTCCAAAACATTCATTAAGAATAATTAAATTGTTCAACATTATTTTTTGGTCAACCTTATAGCAATCAAGGAACTAAAATGTCACATCAAACAATTATTCAATGGGAACTCTTGCATGAAAATCATGACTTTGTTGCACATACCAATAACCAAACTTGTTTTTTAAAACTATAAAAGTATTGATTCATTGTGTTGTATCATTATCTTGGATTCAAATACATAGAGAAAAACTTGTTGGATGTCAGCTTCAAATGCATAAAGTCATTAACAAACCAAATCTAGATGTAATATTACATTCATATTTAGGATACATGGATTTTTCATGAATACATATTTCACCTAATTATTTAAGTCGATTAAGAAAAGATGTATTTGCAATTATATGTCAATTAGCCCCCGTAACTTTTTTGTTAAATTCACTATTGCTAAAAGTAAATGGCCTCCTTTGTTACAATGTTTTTATTACTTTAATAGTAAAAAAGTTGGATGCCATGTAATGAATTGGAAAATAACACACATTGTAAATCTTATATGATTTAATCCTATTACATGTGTTCATTACTATAACCATCAGATAAAATGTTTTCAAAAATTGTGCATAAAAAATGATACGATTTTTGGACCTTTGTTGGATTGTTTCTTTGTTACAAAATTTTGAAATTGTGGAAGTGGACATAATAATGGACTTTTATGGGTTGCAAATGCACCAACATATGGTTTGGAATTTAATAAAATTATTGAAAATTTTGTGGATAAGTATATTACATGTGATCGTTAAAACTTAACACCAAACCTCCATGAGGCTCAAAAACATCATCACAAAAAAACTTGGAGAAGACAAATCAAACTATTTGTTGTTTCAATTTTCTATGGCCCCTATGGAAGAATCACAGATTCTTGAACCAATACCATTTGAAAATTGATCCCTTTTGGAAAAAATCCATCCTAGTGAAATCAACAACAATTTTTTTGATGAACTTAATTAATAAAAATGGACCTACAAACAACACCAACTATGTCATTCACTACATTCTTAAAGTCAATTTCCATAAATAAAGATATGTACATAAATGTATTAAAAGTGAAATTGAGAAAACCAACAATTGTTTTACAAAGATCTTGTAAAAACATATAAACAAACTCATTTGACATTTGTGTTGGAAATATTTGGTGAAAAAATACAAATTTTCAATTCATATTTGACCTTTATGTTGCAGCTCATTATTGTATAGCTTATTTAGTAAAAATTGATAAAATTGTTAGAATGGAATTAAAAGCCATAACTAATAATTACAACGAAAATACAATTGAAGCAAACACTCACGTTCAAAAAATGGGGAATATTTTTCTCAATGCTCAACAAATGTTAGCACAATTAGTTACATATATACATAGTATTGTTTATTTCACTATCTAAAACATGTAAATTTATCAACACATCTCCATTATAAGAATGTACATTTGTATTAAAGGATGTTAAATCATTGAAAACACTATCTTACAACTTTATATATGTGTTCATCAATCCTTGATAAGTACATAAAAAAACCTAATTCTTTGTTTAAAGTTTCTCTTACTGAATTTGTTGGAAATCATGATATGGTAAATGTTAACAAAAAAAAGGCACAAATTTCATATAATTTGTTATGTCCATTACAATGAACATCATGACCCAATTTTTTTAATAAAAAAACATTTATTGCTATTTTTATTTTTACTTTTGATAATGAGGATATTCTCAAGGGCAACCTTTCCACATGACATAATACATACAACATGCATGAAAAAAAAAAAAAAAATTGTGAAAAAAAATTTTGTATATATTTTTTGCAATGATAATACACATATGAATTAGATAAACATAGAATCACTAGTTGGCAACATAAAATGATACAAACATATGGATGACTAAATTTCCAAATGCAATGTTCATTCTTCACCCTAAGAAATCAATAATTGGGGTGATGTTTTACACCATAAAACATCACTATGTTATTGCACCATGTATAGGTATGTTCACCATTCCCGACTCAATTAATGTTGATGCACAAGATCAAATTTTGCCTACCAATGAATTTCACTCATTGATTCAAAAAATGAATAATGGATGTCTTATATTTGATGATGTTATGTTTAGGAAAAAAAAAATCCAAATGAAGCACATCATTTATTCATTATTGGAGGTGTTGATACATGTAAAATTTTCATATTAATGCATTTGATTCAAGGTCTATTATGTTCTTACAACAAATATTCTCAATTAGATCCATCTAAAAGGAAAACATTATTCATGACATACATTGGAAAAACAACATTTAACATTGATGGAATCACAATTTTTTCAAGTATTTCTATTCCTCTTAATTGTTAAGATTTTTCATTTTAAAGTTTAAACAGTTAGATAGTTTGATAAAAAAAATATGACCAATTACAATTGATGATGGTGTTGGATGAAATTTTTTTGATAGGCAAAAAGATATTAAAATTCACCAACCTTTGATTAAGATCAATTAAACATATGCACAAAAATTTCTTTGAAAATCTTGATGTCATTATTACAAGTGATTTTTATCAAGTTCAACTTGTTCATGATGCAAGAATTCCCAAAACCAATATGAAAAATATTGATAGTCTAATACCAAATTTTTGGATGGAAAAGATCAAATGTTATGAATTGAACCAAATCATGTGCCAAAGTGGTGGAAAATAGATCAACATATTAAATGCATTTAGAATTACCAAACGATCACAGTTCGACATAGACACTATAAATAGTCAATGTTGTCATACACCACGTGAAGATCCAAAACTTTCATATTTATTTTATACAAATGAGACAAGGCTTAAACATAATGAATCAACTTTCTAACAAAGTGATGGAGATGTGCCCATATTTTGGGTAGAAGATAAACATCACGATACATGTCTTAGGTCATTTAAATTGCAAAATGATCCAAATTTTCACAACCAAATTACATTCAAAAATTCAAATAACGAAAAACGTGTTGATCAAACTTTGTGCTAGTAATTATGCAAGACATGATGGTCAGCTGTATGTTGCTATCTCACGAGTCACGAGCAGTGCAAACATCAAGATTTTCAGTGGCCAGGGTCTTGATGGATACATGCGGAATGTCGTATATAAAGAGGTTTTGGAAATGTAGTTTGTAATTGTAATTTTGTAATATGTACCGTCAAATACACACACCTGTGCATTAGTTACGGGGTTCAAACTAGTAAATATACAAAAAGCTATACATTAGGGTTTAGGTAACGGTTTAGGGTTTAGAGGTGTTGTGAAGAAAGCTCTTCGGGAGCACCGCGACGACGCGCGTCTCATTGTTGCTGGATTTGACATCCGCCATGAATCCTTGCTCGTCTTCTGTCGGCACCCGATTGCTGCTGCAGCAAGTGGGTCGACGGTATGTGAGGAAGAAGGATTTTATGGGCGCTGCTGGGATTTGTTTTGTGGGGAGGGTTGCGAATTCGTTAGAGTTTGTGCAGTTGGTGGGAGAAGAAGGACGACAGGAGTTCTCCGTTGTTGCTGCAGCTGGCTGTGAAGCACCGCCGTCTTTTTGTGATCTTCGTCTGATGAAGAAGGCCGATCTGACGAAGGAGAATGCCGGTTTTATTAGAAGAGCAATGGTTTTGGACAAACTCTTGGCTGTGAAGTGGTTGATCCCGGAAGCGGCGGGAGAGCTTTTAAGACTAGTACATCAACCAGGAGTAGTAGAGGTGGTGCCTTTTTTCACAGGAATGTGCACAAGATTGTTTTCTTCTTCCAGGACGCGTTGTGTGGACTCCAACGAGGAGCTTCCACGTTCTTTATCTCGCCAAATTTCTGGAACAAGAGCTGAGGCTTCTTTGGAGCGTCAAGCTGACACTGATAATCCTAGTGAAGATGACGAGGAAGAAGATGAAGAGGAGATGTTTGAAGAAGAAGACCTACGTGACGAGGAGGAGGAAGGTTTTGGCCACAGAAGTATGGATAGCAGTAGTGTGTGTTCCGTATCGAAGCCAAGGCTACTGGCTCCCATTAGGGATCTGATAGCAGAAGCGGTGGAAAGAGGATATGCCAAAGAGAACGCCATCGGTTTGGCCATAGCAACTTCTCAGCCAAAGTACTCTGGTGCAGAGGACAGCATCATTGTGAATCACTACTCATTCATCATACGCAGCATTGTGAACTATTACTCATTTGTGCACAAGCGCTCATCTCTGTGGAAAGTGATTTGCATCTACAAGAAATCGTGTGCTCTGACATTGGCAAGAAAGCATAGCATGCAATCGGCAGCAGCTGCTTTCTTCAGGTTTGGTCCGAATCTGCGAATTTTGGACGATGAAGGCAAAGAGGTTACATCCCTATACTATCCTATGTCTTTGAAAACCACCTGCAAGTTTAACCCTAGAAACCTTCGGTATAGCGAAGTAACAATACTTCAGGAACCTTATCAGAAGAGGAAGCGATGATAGGGTTTAGGGTTTGCACAAGAGACCGGCAGTCAGGAACAGAGGAATGTGCAAAATGTTGACACTCTTGTTTGCTCTGGCCTGAAAGTAAAAGTGCTCTTCATGACACTGAAGCAGAAGTCCCTCTTTTATGTGGGCTGATAGAGAGAGAAATTTCAGCAATCAAAATGAGGTGCCATAGTGCATTAAGCATGTCATTGGGATGGTGGACATTGAGCCAACATTGTTGAGGATGGTCGTCTTGAGGTTCATGGAAAGAACTCTGCGGGCCTAGCTATGCATTTCACTGACGATTTATATCTTCAGGCAGAAGCAAGAAGAATTCGTAATTGCCATATGGACCTGAAACAGGGTGCAGTCCTGAAGCCCTCAATGAGACCTCAATGCTCTGGATCACTCCACTGTCTGATTCAAGAAGGAAGGAGTCTTAGCACCAAGGATTTGTGCATTGAAGGCACTTCGAAGAAAATGAATTATCATATTGTTGCCTCTTGCTTCAGAGCAAGTTGCATTCAGAACCATATGGAGGACCACCTTGAGTCCATCAAGTACAATCTGAGGAATCTCAACTGAATGGTCACAGATCTGCACAGACCTGAGTTTGATGGATAAAGTACAGAATGATGCAGTTCACAGGATGGGTGGCTTGCACTCACACAAACCTGGCGATCTTGCACTTTGAAAATCAGCTGAACACTTAATCATGTTCATACCTGTCTGGCTAGGCTGTGATGGTAGGGCAGTGCATTCTCTCACAGTTTTTCAAATCATACTGGACATTCAATCCTTCAATGTCAGCTTTTGTGTAGATGACTTTACTGCAGGATTATTGAAGCTGAATGTGCTATACATTTGTAGCTATCACATTGGGTGCACTACCTACGGGGATTTGGATACAATGAGTGTGACGTCAGAGCTCCATACGATGAGCCACGATTTCAGTGGCAGCAAGGGACACAGAAAGGGGGGTTGGATGGGTTTAATGTGTCACAACTCCAACAAGCTCCAACACTTGATAAACAAAATGTTTAGTGTGTAAAATTTCTTACACAGAACTGTTTATGATGATGATGATGATGAATATGTTGAATGTGTCAATCTTGAGAGAGAGACAGAGATTTCAAGAAACCATTATCTCTTTCTAAAAGTCTTGGATGAGAAAATGTTAGTGGAGATTGGACCCAGCCTCTAAATGGTCTTCAACATGACAACACATCTTTTGTGTGTCTGGGAAGGCATTCTTGAACTCAAATGTATCATCAAGCAAGCAAAGCAAGCTCCCAAAAGATTTATGAGGTTCACTAAAGAGTTTAGATGATCTAGAAACAGACTAAGTAGTCCTTTCAAGTTGTGAACATGTGAAATGAAATTTCTATTGTGAAAACAATAGGTTGAGTGAAAATCAATGGTTCATGTGCGTAGCCTCGAGTACCTTGGTCTTAATTAGGCAAACATGAACCCTGGAAACATGTTGAGATCTAAATGACCTTCTGATGGCAATAACCATTTTGCAACCACTAGGATGTGGGCTTCTATGATTTGGGTTGCATCGAAAAGAGTTGAGGAAATAATGACAATGAATAATGATTAGATATGCTTCTTGGTTGCATACACTTTTGTTTGATTATTGAGCATTTTCAGGAGTTTTGGCAAAGAGAACAATATTTGTAAGCATCTTCAATCTCATACCGTCATGATGCATTAAATATATATATGTTGATTCATTCACACCATAGTGCATAAATGTGGCAAATACATAAGGATTGAATTTCAATATTAAAAAAATACAAATTGAATGAGAATGAGAAGGAAATATTAATGACACACTCATCAATAGATCCTCCTTACTTCAAGTTTTGATAAAATTAGCATACAATATCACCAATTGCTTATAACACTTTCTTGGCTTAACAATCAATGGACAAGAAATGGATAATAAGCACAATATAAGTTTCTTTGAAAAATTATAGGGATTACACTTGTAGGGATTAAGCATCACTTTTTAGTGTGGATCATGGTAGCACACAATACAAAACAAATCAAAATTCTGAAAAAGGAATTTAATGCACATGCCAAATTTGGTGTGTTGTGAGTCTTCACTTTTATATATATATATATATATAATTTATTTATTTATAAAAAAATTTAGTGTAGCTTGTCCATAATTTCCAATAGTTTGCTTTCAACTTCTACTACACTTGACTTTTGCATTTGCAAATATAACAATGCCTTATTCATTGTGAGGACTTGGCACCTTGTTTATTCCTTCATGAAAAATTGCAAAGTGATTTGATGGAACTTTGCCCTTCATAGTATTCATACATGGCTTCGCCTTTTAGTTCTCTTTGACCCACTAATTGTGGTAGATTAATATTATAAGCTAGCATTGCACTATTGGCCTTTCATTTTTCAATTGGCCTTTCTTTCACAAGGTTGTGTATTATTTATTTAGTTAAAATTAAAATAAATTTTCCACATTTTTCAATTTTAAAAAAAATGAAAGGCCAAATCCAATGTCAAAATGCAAGAATCAAAGTGTTTGTTAAGAGTTTTATTGTAGTTATAGATTTTTATCCTAGTTATTGTAGGTAATTTGGGGTAAGTATGAATCAGTTCCAATTTCAGCTTTTTGGTGTTCAAGATAAGTGGGACGGTGGGTGATCATAATCCAATTTTTTGGATTTTGAAACACACCATAGTTATGTTGTGTTTTTTATATATTTATGTGTTCTTATTATGCAAGAAATTTGTTGAAGTTTTTGTTGTCTTGGATTCCTATGTTTTGCACATGAATAAATTTTTTTATGTTATGTGTTGTAAGTATGTTGACAACAATAATTGAAAGGCACCAACCTTGGAACGCACGACATGTTTGATTTATCCTTGACTAATGTAAACATGATTATGAGTGAACACTTAATGTGTTAGAAGATAATAACATCATGATTAATGTTTAGTAGGTGACGAAGTATGAAAGTAATTTGTACTTCATCTTTAGGTGCTCGAGTAAGCTTTTGAATTATTTAATTTTGTTAAGTAATGTGAAAATTATGACCCTTCAAAGTAGGGTATATTTCATTTGAAATATATTTTTATCACATTTATCACTCCTACATGTCCACTTTTATCACATGTTAACAATCTTCAATTTTATTCCCAATTTTATCCAAAATTCTCACCTTTCCATGTATATACTTGGGCTCAAAAGGAAGACACTAAATCTTCATATACAAACTTAAATTTTGGATTTATTTTTTAAAACTCGTTTTTTTTTTCAATTAATTTTCACAAAATAGAAACTTGGGAGACACCCCATTTAATTAATTTTTAAAATTAGAGTTTAAAACATTTACCTTAATTTTTTTTACCCAGATGTCAAACATATTCGACGTTAGATATAAATATAAATTTTTCTTACATATATCCACGGTTATGAATAGGGTAGAATTTTTTGAAATTTACATACCTTTGAATATGCACTTCAATTAGATATGTTAATTTGAGAGAAATATGTTAGACTAAATAATATACCTTATTTGTTCTCAATGGGTATATTATCCATGTAAAAGATATACGTGCCCAACATTGATAATCATGTCTCATAGTAAAAATATTAAATGTTGGACATTTACAACATTAGTGTGACCATAAATGTAGCTTGTCAAAACTAAAAGCATTTGAAGGATAAAAACAAAAAAAAAATGTCCATTCTTTGCTTTGTTAGCAGATGTTCCATCATCCTTCATGAGAATTGAGATGGCCTCCTTTTCATCCATGAAGAGAACTATTATGAATTTTTCATCCAAACAGTGAAGGGTTATATGGAGTCATTGAACCAATGAGAGCTCAAGGTGGGGCCCAAATAGGGGGCACATATGGACCTCACTAGAGTGTAACAGGGCCTTAAAGATTTTGTAAGGTCCCAACTAGGGTGTGTTATCATAATGGAGGACAACTTATGATGTGTAAGGATCCCATCTAGGCTGTCAACAGGGCCTTTTACATGTTTTGTAAGGTCCTGGACAAGGTACAAAGACTTTAAGTGGAAGGTAATGCCCTGGCAACAGGGCATTAACCCGGCCCAAATGACGGGAGGGCCCAATATATGGGCCTTAATCTGGCCTAATGATTTAGGTAGGTACATACGGTGGGAAGCCCAGTGTACGGGCCATAGTGAACCAGCACACACCATTGCACGATGAAGGATGGATGGATGATAAGTGGTCACCAAACAGTTTTCTATTGGGCTTCAGTTCCCTCACCTCCCTAACCCTAACAGTCAACCTTCCATCATATCCACCATTGCCTATCGACCTATGTTCCCATTGAATTTAACCTACCTACCTCTACCTACCAACCCCCTTCCCCCTTGGACTTACCTACCTTAGGCCCACCTCTACCTACTTACCCCATTCTCCTACCAACCCCTAAACCTTACACCTTGGCCCCCTTCTCCTATTGACCTTCCTTCATGTTCTTCTAGCATCACTCAAGCCAGCTCCACAATTGCAACGCTCTTGATCCATGGTCGCCATCGTTGCCTTCTTGGCTCCAACATCACAACACTTTTGTTCACCATCATGGTTGTGGTTGGGGTCATTGCCTTCTTAACTTTGTCATCGCAATGCTTGTTCACTTCAATCATGTATGCTCATGATCATGGTGCTTTCATACTCTTGCTTTGATCCTGGTGCTTTTGATTTGATCCTAGTCTTGGTGCTTTCAATTTGATCCTAACGCTCTCCTCTTAGTGTTCTAGCTCTAATATTGTAATCCGGTTTTAATCCTAATACTCTCCTCATGGTGTTCTTGATCTAATCCTAGTGTTTTCCTCTTGGTGATTTTGATTTAATCCTCATGTTCTCTTCCTTGTGTTTTCAATTTGATCCTTGTGTTTTCTTTTTGGTGTTTTCGACTTGATTTTAATGTTTTCCTCATAGTGCTTTTGGTATGATCTTCATGCTCTTTTCCTGGTGCTTTTAATTTGATTTCAATGTCCTCTTCTTAGTGCTTTCGATTTGATCATGGTGCTCTTATTCTAATCTTGGTGTTCTCTTCTTGGCACCTTATTTTGATCTTGGTGTTTTCCTCCTGATACTTTTTGTCACAAATTTAACATGCAACAAATTGATAATGAAAATTGTGCAAAGTTCATACATTTTACACACAAACATCATGCATTGAAAACACATTTCATATGAATAAATGTGTTGACAGATGATGTACAAACCTATGAATGAACAAATGTCATAGGAATTTTGCATCTTCCTATAAATCTATGTGTCAAATATGTTTTCAATGCATGATATTAGTGCGTGAAATATATCAATCATGAATGTCCAAATTTTGTACAATGTCCATTACTATGTCATGAGATGTTAAGTTTGTGATGTTGTTTTAATCCTAATGTTCACGTCTTACTTTTCTTGTTCTAATCCCGATGTTATTATTTTGATCATGGTGTTCTCCTCCTAATTCTCTTGCTCTAATCCTGGTGCTTTTACTTTGATTCTTTGTATGATGCAAACTTGAAAAAAATTCAAGCAATATTATCAGAGAGAAGCTATTCAAATCATTTTTTATGCACCGATGCTACTTGGAACAAATGTGGCAAATCAACTTGCCAAGTTGCCAAGTTATAGTGCTAGTGCAAATGAACAAGTGCAAGTTTCAGATGCAGTAAATGAACTTGCTGATGCAAATGAACAAGTGTAAGCTCTAGGTGTGACAAATCAACCAAATGTTGCAAATGAACAAATGCAACCAAATGTTGTTGCAAAAGAACATCAACAAACAAATGTTCTTACAATAGAAGAACAAGTTGAACAATCACTTGTAGTTTTCATTCTTCCTGCACATCAACATTAGTTAATTCTTTGCCCCACTGACTTTTTCACATTGAAAAAGTGGGTGGGGTTTTTTTTGCCAAATTTTAATGGCATTACCCTCATGGCCTTATCTCTAACTTTCATTGTCAAGTGCAATACCTTCATTTCTTATAATATGTTTAAACATTTCAAAAATTTCCAGTTTTTTTTTTTGGTTTTACTAATTCAAGGTCGGCAAATGTGTCACATGGGATTGCTAAGGAAGGTGTGACTTGGGAGAAAGATTGAGATAGGTTTATTTGCAAGGTTGAAGCTTGCAATGCATCCTATTCAACCAAATATTTATTTGTGAAACATTTGCGTCAAGAGCATGATATTTCCATAGAATCAAGGAAGCTTGGGTGCCCTACTACCCAATAAAAGGGGCCACATCCAAAAGACCATGCATCAATGAATGCACAAGTCTTGAACAATCCTTTTTCTAGATTTCATTGTAATGAGCAAAAGGCAATTGTTGGAGCAAAAGCCTATGCCACACATGAGTGGAATCAGTTAAAAAGTGATGCACTATGAATAAGACCAACATCAAAACCTACATTGGTAAGATTGGGTTCTTCCAAGTTGTTTTTTTGGGCATTCTTACATGGGGTGTGGGGTCCATGCCCCCCAATGTGATGGCCAAACTAGAAAGGACAATGATCTTGTTGATTTAATTCGAGTTAGCAACGTGTGGAATAGTTAAAATTGAACGATATCTTCAAGCAAAAAGGAGCACAAGAAGGAGATCACTCTAGTTGTTCATTATCATGAAATGAAGATGGTTCATGGTCAATAAGTGATCCCACATTCAATTTTCATTTGAAATTTGCATTATGTTTGAAACTTGTGTTGGTAAATTTTATTCATTGATTTGTGTGTATGTTCACCTTAGGATTCAAAATACCTCTAAAGAGGCATTCATAGTGGATGCGATGAAAACAATTTTGGCAAATTGACACCTATACACACAACAATATGTTCAACTTGCACATAATGCAACAACTCATTATTAGAATGTAAATGGATTATTCAATGATAGTTCTAGTTTTAGCGAAAATGAGAGCAATTAAAATATGAAGTGATTTGCAGACATAAATCATTTTTCATGATCATTTGGTCGGGTTTTAGTTTGGCATCCCATTTTTGGACTAATACACATTTTGTACCATGTGGTTTATGACATCCATGAATTTTCCATGCCACATTTTTTGGCTAATATAGGCTCCATGGACATAACCCATTGGCATTGGAAAAAAATGTATGCAAGGACATATGCTTGAAAAAAGTTTGAAATTTGCAAATATCCATATGGAGTGTATGTGCATCAAGCATTGAGCAAAAAAATTGATTAGATGTACTGCTAGTAGATGAGGGTATTACATATGTAGTCCGAACATTTGTGCAAGTCCAATTAAACCTTAAGGAATTTTTTTTTACAATACCCTTGTCATATTTCATAATGATCATTCCAAAATTACTTGCAATATACACATGTGGGTATGACATGAGTTCCATATTGTTATTTTATCTATGCAATACCCTCAACACAATGCCAATCATAATATGCAAACCTCATCCTTAAACTTAATGAGCCAAGTAAGGTATTGCATAAACTTAAAAGGGTGTGAAACACAATGTGCCAACCTTTACCTTATATGTAATACATTCATTATAGTATTGCATACGCTCTAGTTTTTTTGGGGGTTGAACAATATTGTTAGGACCAATATTGAACACAATTCCCCAACCTTAACCCTAATCCATTAAGGTATCACATAATCTCTAGTTTTTTTTGGAACTAAACATTACCTTAAGGACATCAAGAAATTCACCAACCTTAACCTTAAACCTCTGCCAACCATGAAGGTACTACAATTGGCTCTCGAGTTTTTTTAGGACCATGTAATACCCTTGAACATTGGGAAACAATATCCACCATGCCTAATCTTAATATGACGATATTGCAATTTAATTAAATGCCTTTGTTATAATCATATGCAAGGTCACAATTAAATATAATGTGCACCACCCATATAAAGGTCTTTTCATTAAAATATACCCCCATTTATTTAAAGTTATTGCATGTGCAATTTGGAATATGAGATTATAGTCGTGACTATCTTACCAATATTACATACTTAAAAATAAAATTACATTAATTTTTAGTTACCTAATGTGAGTATCATGGGCAAATTTGATCATCAACTATTTAATGGTCAAATTTGAGTATTGCCTTTGGATATAGTAATTTACTAACACAATTTCCTTGGGGTATGCATCCATTTTGATTCAATAAATGCATATTGTACATATCAACTTACTTATATTTTTCCCATCTAATGCATATATAGATATTTGGAAGGTGCCCCTAATCTTTTTATGACATCAAATATGCAAGGCACACACCTACCATAATGTTAATTAAATATAAAATATGAAATATTTAGGTAGGATTTGGAATTCCTTTCATTTTGAAGAACATATATGTAGTAAGTTCAATTCATTTATTCTCTTTTGAAGGAGAGGGAAGTTAACTCCTACCTCACAAGAGGTATGAATAATACTTCCTCCTTGTTTCATTCAAGTTTTGAAATGTGAATATGGTTTTATATTTTTTTCACCACAATTAACTGGTTAAAAGATTGTGATTTATTTATTTGATTTCTTTGTTCACCTTTTGTGCAATTATATATATTTTTTGTTTATTATGACAGTGTTTATTTTATGGATACGACCCCTTTTAAAGTTGTTTATCGATATTAAGGTATTTTTTCCATTCTTATTTTGAATCTATCATTCATTTCCCAACTTGGGAATTTGCATTTGTTTAAGGTTTGGGTTCATACAATACCACTATTAAGGGGTCCGTGGTTTGATGAAAATTAAGACACATTTGTAACCACTATAAAACTAACAAATTTGGTTGTAAGGAATTAGGGTTTTAACATTCATTTTCAATGTAGTGAATTTTTTCCCACATGTAATCATTTGTTAGATAGGATTCATAATGTTTTTTCACTCATTATTGAATGCAATGGGCTTTTAAAGGTGTAGTGAAGGTTGGATCTCTATTTGGGGATAGTTGATCTAACGCATACCATATCAAGTAATGATATCCCTTATCTTTTTCTTGTAAGGTTTAAGGGTTAATTTTCAATAATTTTTTTGAAATAAGTAATAATTGTAAATGATTATTAGGGCACTCAATCATGTTAATTGGTGCATGGACACATACAATAAAATTGACGATGAATTAGGTGATACGTGAATGTATTGTTGTCTAATAATTGTGGGAAAATGAAATTGTGGGTTAATATACCAAGATTACAATAATATTGACATGAACTAGGGTACATCTATTATTGTAGAGCCACTTCTTGTGGGATTACTAGCATGGGGTGAATTCCATTGTTTCAATCCATTCAAGTCCAAAACTTAGTAAAATCACCCTTTTTCCAATGTGGATTTAGTGCGGAAAAATGGGTTTATGCATGGAGGCGAGAACAAGGTGGTAATTGAGATTGTGTGTATTCTCCATGCAAGGGTATTGAAGTTTTTAGAGGATGAACAAGTGGATATGCACCCTATTGAATGGAACAAAAGTAAAAACTTGGCCCTGAAAAAAAAATTGGGAAACCAATAATTAAGAATCATGTTGGACATACTTGGTGTAATATAATTTCTTATAATTTGGGTTTTTGACGTTTTAAATGATATATCACATGTCCTTGTGTAAACTAGTGTAATTGGATTATGTTTTGTAGGTATCAATGGGGGTATGGGCTAGAAGATCATTGTGGAGAACTCAACCACACAAGGTCCATAAAATGTGGTTGTTTGGCCCACTTTTCGATCAAGCAAACTATACACATGGCCTGAGGTTGCAATGATCACCATCTACCATTGAACACACACTTGAGCTAATGGAGAGCTCATACATGGTGCACACGACCTTGAATCCATTTCAAGAATGTTTTTGTATGTTTTACATACATCACAAAAACTCAAGGACTACATATGGAGCCAATTGGGGTTAAGGTACATGGTGAAACAAATATATGGCAAACACATGGCAATTGGTGGGCCTAGGTCATTGCAAGGGAACCCGTGACTCGAGATGATTTCATCACATTATAAGACATTATTTATTTGGACCAAAAGCACCAGAATGGTAATTGGTGGCTACATAGGAACCTGACAATTTCTATTCAATCATAGGTATGTGTTCACCCAGATGATGTATTTTATTTCTAAGGCACATGTGAGGTGGGGATTCAAGTCCCCTTTAACATTGGGATCCAAACACCTATGCAATTCAAGGCCATGCTCTAATTAGATGATAATAAGGTTATTTGTATGGATGCCACATTTGGCACCACTGATGTGAAGTACCAGCTCTTCACATTGATGGCATTTGAGTTTCATTGCACTAAGGTGCCAAATGCTTGGGTCATCACTAGTCGACAAACTTGCAAAGATTTGGTGGAATGATTGATTCCATTATGGATTAAACTTGTAGCAAAGAAATTGAAATGGAAACCATCATGTTTCATTATGAATGATGATCTATAAGAGTTATGAGCATTATAATGGGTTTTACTTTGTCTTGTTATATTTTCATAGTTTACACATGTTTGCATTTGGTTAGGAATGGATGCCACTATGTTTCAAAATTATTTTTAAAAAATTTGATCTCTATGTGTAATCCAAGATTGTGTGGAGTTGAGATCATGTCCCAATATTCTTTTGTGCTTGACATGTGTTGAAAAGCATGGTAGTTATAGTTCATGGAAAAAAAAAGGTGTGGAGGTGAAACTGTTTACACACTGTGATGTTCATGTCCATCAAACCTAGAGAAATGATTAAATTTTTCAAAGCACATAGGAGCAAGAAGGTGGTGGACACCTTTGATAACCTTAAACCTAATGATTCATGGACTACATCTTTTTGGGTGTACTATTGCCAACTTGGTAAGTAATCAACCCACCTTAATGTGTTTGCCAAGATCCATGGGTTTGTGAATGTAATATGAATTATTTTGTTGGGTTTAAACCCATAAAAACTAACCCATGGCCATCATATGCAATGTGCATGTCCATCTAGACTTGTGGATGGTGGGATTTTGTTGAGTGCCACACTCAAATCATGATACCCAAAGTAACATAGAATCTTACCATGGGGCTTTGAAATAAAAATTATCTTTTGAAACAAAAGGTCTTAGGGGGTGTCGCATTGATTGGTTGGTGTGGAGGCTAATTACAATTGTGGCACAATACTATATGCATCAAGCAGAAATAGAAAGGCAAGGGTTCATAAAAAACAAGGTTCTTGCACAATTTATGGTAGCAATTGTGGAGAAGGCATTCATGATCCCACACATCGATGTGATTTGGGCAATACCAATGTTAGTGCATGAATGGTGCAAAACCAACACCATCTTGGTGTCATTTATAATCTTCATGCCCCTTTCATTGAATATGCATCTTGCACATGCGAGTGGGCATTGTGCAACAATTTGTGCAAGCACCAAATTGTTGTTTTCATGACATGTACCAACCTTACTTTGGACAATATCATTGAGTATTGTGGCACATGGTATGGGACCAACCATAATGGGTTTAAGGCAATCTTTGCAAACCTAGCAAATGGCCCCTTTTCTTATGATGGTGTTGACAATCAAAAGACCGAAAGGTCATTTACCCCCATGGAGTGAACCCTATGTTGGTTATAGGATACAATGGCCAAGATCACCCACAAGTGTAATAGTCAGCTAGTGTCCAACTTTGTGGCTATGTAACATCACATCTACAAATTGTTGCATCAAAGATCTGAAACCTTCGTGTCACACATCCCAGTGAATCAATGCACCCTAGCATGGTCTTGAGTTGAGTGGAGGATGGTTTGGGCAATTCAATTAGTCGGTTGAAATATTGGCATGAAACTATGTTGAAATAGGCAAATCCCCATAGCAAGATGTCTTAAGAGTAAGGGAGTGCTTTAGATTTGAAGGAAGGGACCACAAAAAAATATATCATGTTCCATGCATTTGTAACTACCAATTGATTAAACTTTACTTAATATGGTATGCAAAACATTCATTTTAATTAAATTGAAATGAATTATAAACAAAACCTAATAATTTATTCCCAATACTCACATGCAAAATGATGGGTTAACATCACTAGATGTAGGTAATGCAACAATGCCAAAATCCCAAGCAATTTCTATGGGTATTAAATGAGTTAAATGGAATAAAATAAAATAAAATAACCTTGGTGGTATTGCAAAATAGTAGATTAATCTAGTACATTTGCATTACCTTGAATAACCTTGGTGGTAATGCAAAAGTGAATTGGGTTAGATAAGGTATTTTCAATGATATCATTAGGGTAGTGCATTGATGAACTAAATGAGATGACAATAAATCAAATTGTTACTAAGGGTATTGCCTACCAACAAAATAATCTAGTGCATTTGCATTACCCTATCGACACTAGAAGAAAATTGGGCTTTTGCAATTGTCGCATGCAACTAAAATTCTTTACAATTGCCTTGGACAAATTGCAACCAACATGTAATTAATTGCATGCGACAATATTTGAATTGTATGTATGGTATGATTATAAAATTTATATAACATGGTTATATACATTTATACATCTATGATTAGTTGCATTTTTCTAGTTGCACATGCAAAACTATTTTGATGACCATATAATTTATGACGCTTAATACCTTCATTTGAGTCATTGGAACATTGCTTTTGGCAATTGTGAGGTTACAAGGTTTGGTAGGTAGGTAGGAAGGGTGATGGAGCAACCTACTTAGTAAATTGCAACATCCTCATCATCATGTGTCCTCATCGCCTTGGTGAAGATTTAGTGCCTAGGTACATAAGTAGGTAGGTAGATGTGTGGGTGGGTAGGTAAGTAGATGTGTGGGTGAGTAGGTAGGTAACTGGGTGGTGAGTGGGTAGGTGGGGGAGGGAGGAGACTAGTGTGCATAGATAGGTAGTCTAAATGAAGGTAGGTAGGTAGGTAGGTAGGTAGGTGAGACTTGGGCAGGCGTCTGGGGTGAGGACAAAAAAAGTTCCCAAAAAAAACTAACCTGGACTGAGGGAGGTCAACGACCTTGGTTAGCCCAGGGACAGGGAGGGACGAAAAAGGTACAACCCATCTGTGCACCATCCATCCACATGGATGCACTGGTGGGTTCTGGTTCACTGCGGCCATACACAATAACCTGGGGTCTGGTTATTTCGCATGTGTTAATAGCCATCCCACCCCTCCTCTTCGCTGACTATGCAAAACCACAACCACAGGGACTAACCCAAGAGTTAGTTTTCCCTTCGTTTTCTACCTTCTATAGTTTAACTGCCATGGTAGCATGCTCGCTGACTAAGTAAAATCTTTTTCATTTAAAATTCTAGTTATCCAAAACTTGAACGGAATTATTGTGCAGCTGATTCGACGATGACTGCCCCGCTCATCGAACGGCCAAATTTTTACCGTTCTCATCGTCCAACGGCGAAGATTTACTTAGTGCATTGAACGGCAAAGACTTACCGAGCTCATGGAACGGTGATTGCTCGCCTCTTGGAACGGCGATTGCCTTTCACCGTCAGCCAAGGAGACGGCCGAAAGAAAAAGGGGGCAAAGCGGGGGGGGGAGGGGGGGTATAAGGGAACGTGTAAACGTGGGGGAATGGCGTGGAATCTGGGAACTGGGAACGTTCATGAATAACCCAACCGTGAGAGAAAGGGACAGGGTGGTCGTCCCGGGAACAGAATGGAACTCAAGAGAACGAGAGAGTTCGAGCCCCGCGCGGGGCGGCCATATAGGTAGGTACGTGGCATGTGTAGACACCAGAGAACGGGCATGTGGAGCAAAAAACGCGAGGCTTGTGATTGGTCGATTCACCGCGCCGGGGTTTCCATTCTCCCGAAGCTGATGTCGCAGCGTCGTCGCAAGGGAAGAAAAATACTCGCAAAAAAATCTCCCGACTATTTCGTCAGAATCAACTGTGCTCGTTCCTCGTTTCTTGTTTTACTTTCTGTTCCTGTTGATAATGCACCTTTTTTTTTAATTTTCAAAAAATATATAACACATATTATTGTCTGGAAGTTTTGACGGCAATAAATCAGCAGCAAATGCAACTCTTACTACCTGTGCTCATCTTCTTGTCCTTCTTTTTCTTCTTCTTCGCAAATTCTTTTTTTCGTCGCTGTAAAATTCCGGTTAGAACTCTCCATTTTGTGCGTTCATTTTGATGTCTTTGGTGCAGGTGGAAGCTTGCTGAAGTCGCCGTCATAATCGTCGTCGGAAGTGGATTCAGGACGCATTAGCTGCTGCTGCACTATCTGTCTGTCGTTCACGGATTCTGATTGATCTGGAGAATGATTAGCACTTCAATCGCACGAATCTCTTGAAGTGAGAGTGTTCAAGAAAAAGAGAGGTGATTCCAACTGCTGAATTGCGATCTGCTAAAGAAAGAGTATGTAGATCCGTCCAAAGTCCGACTCCGAACTGTTTGCAGAGTCCCGTGGTTGTTTATGTGCAGCCTGGATTGATCCGGCGAGTGAAAGAGAGGAGGCGATATGTGTGCGGGACTTGATGATCATGAGGCGGGTAACCGGAGGGCGAGTTCTTCTTGTGAGAAACTGAGAAGCTTGGATGCTGCTGCCACGGTAGGAGAGTGTGATCGGGGTTATATGCAGAAGAAGCGAGCGACGGCTGATGATTCGATTCATGTAGTCGTCCAGGGCTCTAGTAATTCCGCGCCTCCGTTACTCCAATTCAGAGAGCTTAGTTTAGTTTCGATGCCTGTTGAAGCTTATTCTTCAGGGCCGTGGAATCGTTGTTGTTGTAGTGAGCTAAGGTCGTGTGATGGACTGGTTGTTCAGACGTCGCGGTCATCCACCTCTTCTTCACAGTGCTGCAGTGAGCATGACGTCGTAGGCAGCAGCAATGTAGCAAGATCTATTGCTTGTCTTTTTGAGGCTCCAACCAATACAGGATCACATCAATGTGCGGATCGATCTGTGAGGGTTATTGCCAAAGATTCGGATTTCCGGGACTGTAACAGCGATCGTGTGATTCCTCAAACCTCCTCTACCGTGACGGATGCTGCATCATGGGAAGCAGCCAGGCTGGAGATGATGTCTCCGAGGGAAAGGATCCAGCTGTTTAGGCAGCAAATGTCCGGTAAAGTTGTGATTCCTGAAACCTGGCCTGGCGAAGAGAAGCTCAAGGAATGGGCTCCCCATGGCGCTGTGGAAGATGCATTGCGTCCGCTGGGCCTCATGATAGCCAGGGCCGCTTTGATGAACGACTCTCTTTCCAAGTCACGCCTAGCTTCCTCCAGGCTTCCAGTCGGCCGTCCACGTCCTGCTTCAGTCTCTCCCGTGGTGTTATTGCCACAGGTTACGTAGAAAACAAAAAGAAGTATCGTTCATTGAACGCCGTAGAATTGTAGCTCCATCGTGTACTATTTCCCGTTTGAATCTGGCACTGAATTGAAAAGCCTGAGAGCATTCTTTCTTCCTGTTTCCGCAGCAGCTTGAGCTGTAAATTGTTGTCTTTGCAGCGGCATTCCTTTTTGTGTGTTTCTATGCGGCTGGTTTGTCAATCCCTTCTTTTGGACTGCGTTGAATTCTTTCTTGGCTATCTGACTGAAGGAGATGTCGAGAAGAACCATCTTTGCTTCTGCACACATTCTCCATCGCTCCTTTCTTTGTCATAGTATGCTTCATAAATCCTAATTCATGCTCGCAACAGATCAGTGTCCGATCGACAACTCTGCTGCTGTTTGCAGGAGGCTTCAGACGGGCAAACCTGCCGGCACCACCAGGGAGGAGATGACCGTGGTTGCTAGTGAGAGCAGAGTCATCATCAACACAGGTCAGATGCATGAGATTGCCTTCACTGCATCTGCGCTTACCTGCAGAAAATGCCCCATCTATCTTGTTCAACAGATCTTGGGGTATGTATGTTTGTTCAAGCCCTTCATTCTTTCTTGTCCTGTTCAAGACTCAATGTTTTGAGAGAGAGAGAGAGAGGATGTGATGCTATAACAGAAACTGCATGCCCTTTTGCTCACGAGCAAAATGCATGGCAAAATTTTATCGATGAATCTGCAATGATTTTATTTGCTGGCATTTTTTGCATGAGCAAAATGAATTGCAATTTTTATTAATGGATCTGCAATGATTTTATGTTCTTGCATTTTTCTCATGAGCAAAATGAACTGCAAATTTTATTGATGAATCTGCAATGATTTAATTTGCTTGCATTTTTCTCATGAGCAAAATGAATTGCAAATTTTGTTGATGAATCTGCAATGCTTTTATTTGCTTACATTTTTCTCATGAGCAAAATGAATTACAAGTTTTATTGATAAATCTGCAATGCTTTTAATTGCTTGCAGCACCCAACCATCATCAGCAGCAGCCCATTGCAGATCATTTTCACTGCTGGGTTAAAAAACTGATGTCCTCAAGGAGAGAAGCCTTTGGGTATGTGGATTTGTTACTTGGGATCTCAGCAATGGAAACAGTTCACCTATGTGCAGTGGCATGTAGCATGGAGAAGATGGAAAGACATTCCTGTGTATGTATGGCTTGCTTTACAGAGCAGGGGCTAGAAGGGAGTGCTAGGTAGCAGAGAGAGTGCTACACATACAGAGAGGAAGAACAAAGAAAGAGTAGCAAGTTCAAAAACTCAAGGGGCGAGAGCTAGAGTGAAATACAAGCGCTCACAGCTCTGCATGCAAGACAGGGATAAAATGAGTAGGAAATTGGAGATCTTACAAGACAAAAATAGGCAGGGTTGACACAAGGATGGTTGTTAGGTATTTATTGCAGGAAATTAGTTTTTTGTACTCCGATATTTGTTGTTGGAACCCAGTTCAAATTTGAATGGAGTTGTGACTGTTTTATGTTTATTGGTGTGGCTCTGGAGTCTTGTCTTTCATGTTTCAAAAATACTCACCTGCAAACCACAGGAATTCAATCTCAAAACCACAACAAAAACACAAAACAACCACCTTGTTTGATTTGTGTGCATGTTTTCACTTTTGTTCATACCAGTGTGTGTTTTTTGTTTTCGTTTTGTTTTTGTTTCCCCTTGTTTGGTTCTTACTGTGGCTTCCTGAGGAAGTGTTAGTTAACCTTGCTGTTTCTTCTTCATCATGAGAATGGAGATTTCTCTATTCTTATGAAAGATATGTTTTCATGTGTGCAACTTTGTTAGTTTTGATAGTGTTGGTTCTGGTCTTGTGGTGTGCATGACATGGATGCCCATTTGAATCGAGAAGTAATGATTGTCTACTCTTTTTCAGGATCAAAAGAAGACAGTGGGGAGGATCTGTGATGGATCTGAGGTTGTGTTGTCACCATGACCTCAAATGACACACCACAGTGCAGAATAGGGTTGAAAGTTCTCTGGGAATGAGGCTGTGAAAAGACTGAATTGACAAAACTCGTTATCATGAACCATGAAATATTTGTTAGATATCAATTTTTTGCAGAGTGTACTTTGTTGCTTGAATTGTCTGAAAATGGTTTTGTTGTTCTCCTGTAGAGCTGCACTTGAAGATGCTAGAAACAACTCTCTGCTTGATGTAAATTGGTAGAAGATAACTGGTGTCTGTCAATTGCAAATTTTGAGCTTTGTCACAAGTGATAAGGATTTGGACCATTTGAGCTTTGTGACAAAATAATGCAATGGTTTTTTTTCTGTGCAATGGAGTTTCATCAGGTGCTGGGTATTTGTAGGTAATACGCAATGTGCAGCATGACTTTCCATTTATTCATTGTTAAGTTCAGCACACGTGCAGAACTGGAGCAGTCAGCATGCAGGAGGAGGACTGGGAGCTAGTTTGGGGATTAAATGGTCAAGTCCAGGAGAAGCTTTAATAGTCATAGCCACATTTCTCAAGTGAGCAAACCCTTTGCCCTCCAGAGGTTTACAAGAGAAGGCAAGTCCACAGAGTTCATTGCCACATTGTGAGACTGCCTTGCTGACAAATATGATGATCATCTGCTAGGTAAAAACTTGTCTATGGATAGTTGTACATTTCAAGCATAGGTAAAACATACCTATTCCGACAATTGCTACTTCTTTGCTTTGAAGTAAATTACCTCTTGAGTATTCTTGCCACATGCTGTGATGAAGTGTGGAATGGCCCACAGGTTTTGCAGAGGAATGATTTATTGACCATTTTCTACTTGATTGAATAATATGTGATGAGACATGGTAAAGCCTAGAGCTTGGATCTTAAATTAGCTGCAGTTTCAAGGTGCTTGAGAGTGTTGGTATACAAAGCAGTCATGAATTTGGTGAGCTGTTCTTCGGTCTGACTGAACACAGGATTGACACTGTATGTCCAGGAAACAAAAGTCTTGCCCTCACCACCATCTCGCAGCTGCAACACAGTAAAAGCTCAATTCATTAAACTACAAGCTATTTTCTAGGCAGTATGAAACATCCTTGTGTTGACTGCTATACTCACCACAGCAAGACCTTGTGAGTGATTGTGGGCTCTGTTAAGGGTGAGCACACTGGTGGTAAGTCCTACTTATGTTCATCCATACAGAGTTTTCTGATAGTTGCATCCACCTAAACTAAAACCCATAAGGAATTCTCTGACTTAAAGCAGCTCATGGACCATACTACTGAGTTTTGCTAGAAATCTTTCTTGGAATTGCTCAGGCAGACAGAAGTAGATAGTTCAAATTCCTCTTGCTCACAAAGGAAGTTTCAGTTATACACAATTTTCTGGTTGCAATTACAGAACATGATAGTGTTTCTGGTGCTTTCATCATCCTCATCTTCTCCTTTTTTCCCTCCATTTTGTTCACTTTCTTGATTAAACTAGTGCAACTGTTCTCTCATACCAAAAAAATGACTGTAGGATCAAACAGACAAGTCAATGTTTCTCTGTAACTCCTCCTTGTGGCCTTTCAGGATTGTGTGCGCTATTTTTTCAAGTACATGATTCATCAGACTGCACAAACTGATTTTGGTAAAGAATCACAGTGAAATGTGTTTTGAACATTCCAATTACCATGCATGTGATTTTTGGTAGTGGATTGAAGGATTGACTCAGCAGTGAAACGTGTGTCAAACATTCCGAATTCTCTGCTACTACTTTTTGTGAGCAGATAGAAGAATATAGAATGAGCAATGAAATGTGTTTAGAACAATTCCAAATGCCATCAGTCAGTCCCACTTTTGGGAGTAGATTGAAAGGATTGAATCAGCAGCTGCAACAGGTGGATAAAATACATGTAGACATTTGATTGTAAAGAACTGCCTGATTTTTGGAGTGTTTCCTCTGGGTTAGATTGACAGGCTCATGAATTGCTGCTGTTTCTGAAAAACAATAAGGTTAACAGATTTCTTGCAGCTTCAAGAAGCAAGGAAGTTGAAGAGACATGAAGGAAGGTAAGATGATGATGTGACCCACCCGGACTTTGGAAACGTAGCCTTGGAAGCCTTTGGGAAAGACGAAGTGGTTGCTCTCCATCCTATAAGACATGTACATGTTGTGGTCGTCGAATTCCAGCAACCTTTCGTACACCCATGAGGTTCCTTTGCAGTACCTCAAACATCCTACCTTCTTGTTCTCTCCCTCCACTAACTCACATTTGCGAACTGTCGGTACCCATTTGTGTAAACCCGCGAAATCTGACTGCAATGCCCATGCACTCTTCACTGGACATTCTAGGGTTAGTTCTACTCCCCCACTCCATTTTCTCTCCTCCTCCTTCTCCTCCTGCTTCGATAACAATTCCTCCATTGACGACGAACCCATGATTTTGATTTCTCCTTCCTTCCGTCTCTCCTTCCCTTCCTTCACTCAAGAAATCATCAACCACCTCGCAACAAATTGTTTTTTCTTTATTTTAAACTCGACGAATTCTAAAACTCTCTTACAACTCTTTTATATCAAAACTTCAGAAACCCAAAAATTTTAAAAATTAATTCTAAACTTGTGGGTGGGTATCATGATGGAACTCGACAACTCGTGAGCTGAAAAGGGAAGACGCGGGTGGGGTGGGTGTTCCGTGCGCGGGGGATTCGGAACTAGGGAGCACGATTTCAAACCACGTTTGTTTTCCATGTGGATTTCTGCGTGGGGGGGGCGATGATGGGAAGGAACTTGGGAACAGTTTAAACTGCAAAAGCTACTTACTCAATCCGCGTTGTTTGTCATTGAACTGGGAAAAGAGGAAGCAACAACAGCCATCCTCCGGCCCACCAAGATGCTGCCAAAAACTTGGCACATTTCTCAAAGCTGATCAAAACGTGGGATTGACACACAAAAGAGTGTCAACTTTGGCTTTTAAGTCCTCGTCTATGGAATTATGTAATGGTGTAATTATGTTATTCTTTGGATCTATCCAAAGTTTTATGGCTTCAATTGGTCCAAATATATATATATATAATTTGAGCTCGGCATTGCTTCTCACCCGTCGGTACCTTGTCAATCAACTATTTTATTTTATTTTTATGTTTTCATAAGGTTTTCAATAATTCATCATTATTTATGTCAATATCGAATTTAAATGATGAGAAAACACACATGGTAACTTGTTTTTTCATATCCATGTTGGTGGGTAGGGAGAAAGAGCGAGGTAGTTATAAGAATGAAAGTAGTTATTCAGAAAAGAAATGAGATTGTTTAAGTTTGGAAATGTTAATTTATTTTATTTTTATGTTTTCATAAGGTTTTCAATAATTCATCATTATTTATGTCAATATCGAATTTAAATGATGAGAAAACATGCATGTTAACTTGTTTTTTCATATCCATGTTGGTGGGTAGGGAGAAAGAGCGAGTTAGTTATAAGGATGAAAGTAGTTATTTAGAAAAGAAATGAGATTCTTTAAATTTGGAAATGTTAATTTGTTTTTTCATATCATGTTGGTGTGTTGGGAGAAAGAGCGAGTTAGTTATAAGAATGAAAGTAATTATGGGGGGGAAAAAAAATGAGGTAGTTAAATTTGGAAATGAGGAAATTGTCCTCGAAATTGTCTTTGGAAATGTTCATGTTTGACCATACAATAAGAATTGTTTTTGGAATTGGAGGACCATATGATAAATTCCAAAAAAATCACCTAGTGCCTCCAATTTTTTTGTCATTGAAATTATTTTAATACCTTTTCAGAAAAGTAAATGAAAAGGCATGTTTTCACTCCCATGTTATAAATTCTATAATCAAATTTGAGATTGACATAAATAATGATACATTATTGGGAATAAGATAGGAACATGCAAGGGAAATAAAAAGGGGAAAAGATAAGGGAAGGGGGAAGGATTTTGCTTAGTTTGGAACCTTGTTCAAAGGTTATGTTCATGATTATAAAATTAAGATTAAAAATAATAATTAATTATTAAAGGACATTTCTTCTTCTTTTAAATGATTAAAAATTTATACTAATAAAAACCATTACAATTTTTTCTCATGTGAAATGAATTTCTAATGTAAATGCTTAAGAATAATTTATTTATTTATCTTAATATTTTATTTATTTACAATGTATAAATCACAAGCATAAATAATGAAAGTAGGAGCTGATGCAAATGGCATCATAATATTTGGATCTTTTAAAGAAAGTATGAATTGTATGTAATTATAAAATATTTGAATTGGGGCTCATTCATAGTTGGGGTTCTAAGAAAAAAGAAAAAGGATATCAAGACTTGTTTAAACCTATTTTCTACAAATTTAGTATCTATATGATACAAATTTAAATGAAAAACATTGAGTAGTCCAAATTAAAATAATGCATGTGGTGGTGTTGATTTTTCACATGTGTACATCAATGTGCACATAAACTTTGGTTCAACCCATAAATACAAAAAATGTTTTAATCAGCTTGTATGAACAATTTTATATGTTTTTGACATGATTATTTCTTGCACATGTCACCCACACTTCAAGCTACAAATTTTAAGCCTAAAGAATACAAAAATTCAAACAAATAGACTATAAAAAGTCTTTTTCTTTGCAACCCCAAAAATTGGATTATGTTACTTTCAAAATTCGTATCTGGTTTATTATGAGATCAAATTCATTCAATGAACATGGCCAAACATAAATGTAAAAATTAATTATCCATGAAAGAAAATTGACATCAATTGCATCATTTAATTCATTCATTTTTATTTGGACTACTTGAGACAAGTAGTTTAGGCATTTATATCATTTTCAAATATTTTTACTAATTGATCCTGAAATTATTTTATATATTGGCATACAATAATGTATTAAAATTATAATGATGCAAATACAAGAAAAATTCAAAGTTGTCCTTTGAAATCTTTTAAAAATTAGTCATTCCTTTTTGGCACCCCAATCATGAATGACACATTGACATTACATAACCTTGGATTAATTCATAATTTTTTTCTCAACCATAAGGTTTTAGTACCTACAATTACTAATTGGGAAGTTTTACTTAAAATATTTTAATTATTCAAAAAGATTGGGTTTGACAAGCCCAATTTGAATATTTCAAAGATTTTGACAATCAAGGATAAGTATACAAGGGGTTCATTTATATTTTGTTTCTTATATTTTGAATCCATCTTGGTAATATAGTGTTGTGGATTGCTTCTTATATTCAATAGGTGTTGGGTTGGGTTCAACTTTCGAAATATTCAACAAGGTCAAATAATTTTCAATCTTTATTCAAACTTGCCCTCCAAAGAATTATATAATGTCTAACATTTGTTGTTACAATTGTTAATTAAGTAGAGAATGTAAGCTTTCACCTATGTAAGTTAAAGCATTCCAATTTTTTTCACTTTGTTAATTTTGGTCCTTTACTTGCCCAAAGAAATCTTAAATTCTAGATAGCATGGCAAAGAAACTTCCAACACATGGAAGTTACTCTCCAAGTTGTCATAATAACTTACGCGTAATAGAAATTCCTCCATGTCTTCTCATCTTTTTTTCTTTTTCTTCAGTTTTTGTTTTCAATTTCTTTTCACTACAAATGAAACATGTGTTATATATATAATTCACAAAAGTCAATTTTATTATTAAAACTTATAAATTGTACAAATTAAAAAATTCCAATATGGATTCAAACAAATGTTGTTGGATGCATGAAAAAAATTCCACAAATCATTTTTTATTCAAAAAATGTAAAATTTACAACAACAATAGAAATTAAGAAAATCATTTTTTAAATACACATACACAATGTAGATTTTTTAGGGCAGAACTATTGTGGATCAACACTTTCAATGTTCAAGCATCTAGATTTCACTCATCCCCATTGAAAACCCCAAAGCACAAACCCCAAACTCACTAAATACAAAACAACACAACTCAAAAACTTTAAAAACCAAACTCCCAAATTCACTAATCACAACTCAACAAAACAACAAAACTCCAAAAACTCAAAACTCATAACTCCAAACTCTAGAAACTCAAAAATATAAAAACTCCAAAAACTGCAAAACTCATAACCGTAAAACCCCAAATACTTACAACTCACAACTCAAAAATAATAAAATTTAGAATTCCAAAAACTCCAAAGTCTAGAACTCCAAACTTAAAACTCCAAAAACTCCAAAAACTTAACTACATAAACTTAAAACTCCACATACTTAGAAACTCTAGAAACTCAAAAAAATGAATTATTCCAATGCAATAATCAATGCAAAGCTCCCAAATCAGAAACATACATAATCCAAAACAAGTGACCTCATGAAATCCAAATGTTCTTCATTTTGTCATCCTTTCCACATTTTCCCCCTAAAATCTTTATTGTGCATGTGTTACAATGAGGAGATTATTGTTGAGACAACAATTTGTCTCAATAATGTGCTTGAACCTCTGTCCATTTATTGCCAACAATAAAAAAAGAATCTCGAAAAGACTAAAAAAATGAGGATGTTATTGGAATGTTAGAAAATCAAGAACTATCAACAATGCCTAGTAATGTTAAGCTAGGAATTGATTTCGGATCAACATAAGTAATGTTAATAGGAAAATTCTAACGATTATTGAAGACATGGCCAAATGTTTTGTTAACATTGACAGTATGAAGTGGTGGCCACAAAAAGATGGCATATAACCTATTTTTGTATTTGAACAACTTTTTTTCAAACATCTTGTTTTAGAATGTGTCTTCAAGATCAATAACAAATCCACCAATATTTGATATTTGTATAAATGCATTTTCTTCATCTGCAAAAACGACAATAGGTGACACATTGTTCATCGTATTCACAAAAGTAGAAATTGTAGAAACATTGATAGAAAGAAGGCTACCAACAAATTTAGAAGTCAACACAGTAACAAAAAGGTCATCATTCATAGGATAACAATCAATTTTTGTAGTGGCAGAAACAATCATAAAGCCAATATCAACAACTCCATAAAAATTGTGTCTTCTTCAACATTTTTGTCTTTTCCAACCTGCATTTTGAAAACAACCTTAACAATGAAAGACAAAAACTTATCAAACAACTTTTCATATGACAAACAATATGACAAACATTATCATGAAATCCTAAATTGGTTTTAGAAAAAAAAACATGATTTGCTTCTTCAGGTCCTTTTACATCAACTTCAAAGTAATTTGTAATGAAATTTGCAATTGTTGTAGGAATTTTTGATATTTGCAAGCAACTTTCAACAAAATGACATTCAAAAAATGGTTGTCAATAAAAAAAAAAACCTAAAAAATAAAATCTAATTACTTACTTTTGTTTTCTCATAAGCAAATGCTTCTATGACATAACATAGCAGTTGACTAGATTTCAACTTTTTGCTAATAATATGTTGCATGGCCCAATCTCGAAGATGCATATCTATTTGGTTATATATACATGCACAACAAACAACAAAAACATACAAGGTAGATGATAGAAATAAAAAACCAAAAAAAAAAAAAACAAAACAAAACAAAAAAAATGAAAACAAAATTGAAAACTTACTTTCCATATGGAATTGAATCTCAATGACCAATTACCTCGATTTCGTATTCGTAGGGCACAAGTTTTTTTTCCATCCAAGTGGTTCCAACACCTTGGCCATTTTTATTAAAAGGTATTTTATCTTTCAAATATGGAAAATCACGAATGAATTTGTCCACAATTAGACGTAAATGGTTCCAACCAATTGGAACAATATTGAACCAAACATCGTAAAAAAACCTCCATTAAGGTTTAGACCACAAAAATAATGGATGTGGTTCAGGCTTATCAACAAACCAGGAAGTAGGACAATAATAGGTAAGTTTGTTGAAATTTAAAATAACATCAACAACTTGGTAATCAACATCGGGCCTAAACCAATCAACAAAACTATGGGTGATGTCAATCCACCAATTCTTGGAAACACCTTGACAAAACCTTAAAACAACATCAATATGCAGTGAAACAAAACTAAATTCATCAAAATCAACATTTCGAAGTTCAAAGCACTCCTTGATGAGAAATTTCCACATGTCGAAATAGCCAAATCTCAAATTTAGACCAAAAGGAAATGTAGGTTGACATATCGCTTATGCCAACATCTTTTGTTCTTCTTCAATGGACAAAATGTCAATTGTATTGATTGATTTGCCAAGACTAATTGTCAACGTTTGAAAAGTTGTTTCATCTCTAACAACTTTCATTCAGTGGTATTTTGCATCCATGAATATGTTAAAGGGAATTGCAAGTGCTTTACTTGATTCCATGACTTGTTGTTCTTGCCTTTGCTTAATAAATCTCCCAATACCATGTATTAAGGCTTGAATGCTGCCCAAAAAAAAAAGTCAAGAAACATAATAGAAACCCAAACCTATAAAAGCACAAACCAATTAAAAAATATTTGAATAATCTAGCACCTAAACAAAACCCTAAACTTAATAATAGAAATAAACACATAACTTGTAAAAGCATAGACAAGATAGAAGCAAAAACTAGAATAAATAAATAAGAACTTGAAACCCAAACATAAACCCTATACTTTAAACCTTAAAATAAACCCTAAACCTATAATGTAAACAAAAACCTTAAACTTAATAATAGAAAAAAACAATGTAACATGTAAAAGCATAGACAAGATAGAAGCAAAAACCAAATAGAATAAATAAGACCCTATAACCAAAACATAAACCTTAAACTTAAAACCTTAAAATAAACCCTAAACCTAAAACCTAAAACCTTAACATAAACCCTAAACCTAATAACATAAAGAAACACATAACTTGTAGAAGCATAGACAAGACAAAAGCAAGAAAAACACATGATGAAAAAAAAAGAAACCCAATTATAAAGACATTCAAAAAATGGTAAAAAATTGTACATGGTTGGAGGATATAAGCTGCCATCTTTTTTTGCAACTTGCAAAACAAAAGATGATAGCATATCCACAAGATCCTTGATCAAACCTTCATATTCAAACAAATTAGAAATAGATTTCGCCATGTCAAATCCATGAATCAGTCTCCATTCATTGAATGCATTCATTGCCCAAAGCTTGATGTGCTTACTCACTTTTGACTTCCCTTGTTAACATTTTCCAACTCCTTATCATCAATTTTAAGAAATCGAGATTTTGAAATTACCTCTCTATCAAGAGACTCATAATCAATCCTTTCAACAACCTCATTTTCTAAAGGCATTTCCTAAAGGCACATTTAACTTGAAGAAGAGGAGAAGATGTAAAAGCAACATCATCAAGATTGAAATGAAAACTTGGATTAGGTACAAGAGGAGGCAGAGGAGAAGTTACAAAAATAAAAACCTCATTACAAGGATCAACAACATATGTTAATGTATAGGCATTGGGAAAGAAATCAAACTTGTCATCCAAATGCAAACTGATGTAAAGGTTGAAAAAATGCCCACAAGAATCACCAATTACTTCAAGATGTAATACAGTAAAATGAAAAGGAGGCTTATCAACATTAGATCTAGAAATAGCTACAATGTGGGAGATGCCATGATGCCTTAACACCAATGGAAAAGAAACAAATACAAGACAAAAAACTTCAAGAAGATGCATAGAAAACAACTTACACACATCAAACAAATTTTTAAAAAATGAATGAAAAAACTAAATGACAAGCAGGTTGAAGGAGATGAGATGCTCATAGAAGCACGCACAATTGAAATGCACCAAAATGAAAGCCAAGCCGCAGGTGATTGTTTAATATTAAGTGAATGTTAACTTAACATAAAATCATCTTTGTGGTAAATAGGTTTGGGTCCTCACTAAATGACTAGCTTGGCATTAGGGGACTTTAACACCAGAGTCCTTAACACCAAGTGTGAATGCACCTTAAAAGATAAAGAAAATTGGTGGCTAGTAAGGAACCAGATGCATGTGGATGGTAGTACATAGCTAACCACCATGGTTTGGTCGGGGACAAGAAACACAGTGAAAAAGTGTTTCCTGTCCACACACGCCATCTATCCTGCACGGTCAGCAGTTAGCTCGTGGTGCACTCCGCACTCTGGCCAATGCTCCTACTCTGTTGACATTCGGGGTTCCCTGGAGTCCTCTGAGGTCTCCTCGTGGTCGGTGGATTGTTTGTTGGTGGTGTAAATGGGGCCAGTGTTGGGCAGTTTCTTTGAATTTCGAAAGAACCGTCGGTTTCAGTTCTTTAAATATTTAAAAATCAAAGAATCGTCGGTTTCAGTTCTTTAAATATTAAAAAAATCAAAGAATCGTCGGTTTCGATTCTTTGAAAAAAAAAAAAAAAAAATCAGAATCAAAGAACCACCACTTTTGGTTGTTTCAAAAACCTCAAAGAACCAATGATGATTTTCATGAAAGAATTGATGATTCTTGGGCCGATTCCCTGACTTTTTTAATAAATCTTTTTTTTGAGAACCATGGTTGTTTGAAAATTTTGTGAATCAATGAGCAAATACATGGGTTATACTTGGGTTGATAATCATCAAATATCTGTCCTGCATTCTACAAACCGCCCAATACTTGTAAAGACCTTGATGAATTTTCCTAGTGTATTAGGAAGGTATTTAATTTACCGGCCATAATTTTGCTTGCATGAATGAAGGGCACGCGTTTTGTTCCTGTGGGCATTTCATTTTTCAAAATGCTTTCCCCACGGGTTTTTTGCCTTTCCCTATGGGTATCATCTTTTACCGATGGTTAAAAGCCCTCAGCCACGGGCTTGACCAGAATGGAGCCCGCCCACATGAGCCCATATTCCAGTGGAGCCCATGGGAAGAGGCCTTTACGAGCCACTTTTGGTTTTCTCTGCCCAGCCTATCAAGGCTTACCCTTGACCTTGCTTTTTTGATGGTGTGTTCTTTTGCTCTTTTTGGGGCTTCAAATAAATGTTATACCTTCACAAACAAACAAACAAACAAACAAAAAAGCACAATCATCAAGGATTCATGAAATATCTTTGAAAAAAACAAAAAAAAATCCCCCTAGGCTATTTATTACAAACAATACCACCAAAATTGGATGAAAGTGGAAATGGAGAAAGAAAGGACATCCCACCTTATTTTTTGGCATGTGCAAAATTTATCATATCAAAGGCCAATAAGAGAGAAGTCCGTACTCTCTCTCTCTCTCTCTCTCTATTTGTTATGAGTAAGAGATGAGAAGTGGGAATGGGAGTTGGGATCCCAAAAGGATGAAAATTTTGATACCCATTGCTACCCATTGACCTCCTTTTTTTATATACAAAAGTCACCCAAAACATGTGAGTAGGTGTTTAGGGTGAAAAGCTTGAAGAAGGTTGCACACTTGCCATGCTTTAGAGGTGAAACTCTCCATAAGCAATTGAACAAATTGCATCCTCTCACCTTGCCTCCTATTCTCTTACTTTTAAAAAGGTTACCTATATATGAGGTGAGCACCTCACTCCCCCAAAAATGAGGCACTAGCACTAAATTGGTATTATAGTCAATCGTTTATATGCTTAGTTAGCAAATGATGAATTTCTTTAAATTATGTAGTCTTTGTCATTGATGATTAGGTATGGAGGGTTGGATGGAAGTAATCTTCATAGTTCAAAGCCAACACCCTACTATAACCTTGGCAACTTGGAAACTAATTGTATTACTTTCGGAAATGTTAAAATTTTCAAAATTTATTATTTTTCAATGACTAAAGTTTATGAAGGAAAGTGTTTAATCTTCAAGAATATTCCATTTTCGGTATAATGAAAATTTCGAATTAAATTTATTGTTTCACACACAATGCGTTGAACCAACCATTATTACCTTGTGTCAAAAGCTACCAAGGTACCTTGGCAAGCTCATTTGGCGAGATTGACCTTTTTCTTGACATATACAATGTAAACCTATAAACCGATGAAAAATCATTTTATTTTTATTGTCATATAGTTTTGAAGAATATTAATTTGAAAGAATCATTTTCACCGTCACCTTTCAGACTTGACCCATAATCTGGAAAACCTAAGCTTTATGCTTCAACCCCTAAAACCTTAACCTTACCCTTTGTGTTTTATACCCCAACCCTGACCCATCACTCAATTTCACAATAATTAGCCAAATACATCATCAATCATGTTTGCAATTCCAAATGACAAAAGCAAAATTGTAGATTTATATGTCACATTTTTCTTAAACTGATTGATTGATTGATGAATTATGTATAGGAAATTATGCAATCTTGTTTATCTTTTGAATGAAAATGAAAGGAAAATTCGAAGTAAGGAAAACCAGTACTGATTAACATACAACTTTCCAGCACTAATCTTCCCTTTTTTTCCCTCAAGTTTATTATTTTTCATGCAAGATTAATATAACTAAATAACATTGGCTTTCAATTCAAGAAGGTGCTAACTTCTAAACCATCCGGAACATGATCTTGATACTCTAAAGTGGTCTCGATGAACTGACTAGAATACTTGCCTGAATGTCGAACATAATCAAGATATGGCTGCATTGCTGTCTTAAACACACCTGCAATTTGAGGACACATACATGAGTGGGTTAGTCCATCCATAACAACACAGTTGAGAGTGACCAGTAAATGAGTACTATGACAGCATACTAAGGCCAGCTAAATTGAAAAGGAAAGAGACTTAGCTCAAAAGACGCCATGAAGTTTGAGTTTCATAGCTCAAAGGAACAAATCCCCATCTATGAGATTGCACAGAATCTCCACAACAACAAAAAATCTGATGGTAACATTATAACTATGAGGCCATACATGAACCCTTAGACTTGGGTGACCTGTGAGTACCTTGTACGTTAACTGATTTCACATACATTACCTGCATTATCAGCAACAATTATCGATCCAGGGGACAAGAGTGGTTCTGCTGCTTTCAAGTAGTCCAAATACTCAGAAGGTTTTGCATCAAGTAAAAGGAAGTCAATTGGCTCCCTAAGCTTTTGAAGCTGTGTGGTGGCATCACCCCATCGAACCTCAATCTTGTTGCTCATCTTTGCTTGCCACGTGAACCTACAATCAAAACCACCAGACAGTTTTTTTGCATCATCTAGACTTCACATATACAAGATATATCTTTCATAAGAATAGACAAATCTCTGTTCTCACGATGAAGAGAAACAGCAAGGTTAACACTTCCTCAGGAAGCCACAGAAAGAACCAAACCAGGGAAGACAGAACAAACAAAAAAATAAAAATGCACACTAGTATGAACAAAAGTGCCAGTCTCACACCTGTTCAGGGACCATCAACAGTAGTATGTATGATAGTGACTTAACTACCATAACTTTCACACTGACTTCATCAGCTCCCTACAGAGGGTAAAGGCTGGTGACAAGCACCAACCTACAAACTGAGTTTCTGCTGGAATTCCAGAAGCAACAGGAAGACTCAGCCATACTACTGGCTAGCAACAGACCACAACAACAATGACAAGACAAAGAAACAAAGAATGACAGAAAGGGAAAAGAAAAACTAAAGGACAAAACAGGGAAAGACTAAGAACACATATACAAGATATATAAATTTTTATGAGTAACATTGCTAAATAACTCAAGGGATTTTGTCAGTTCTCCTTATATGGAAGAGACATCAAACTAGTACTTCCTGCATTTTGTACTATGTTTTCAGGAGACAAGATAAATGGACACACTTTTAGTTTATTGTATAGCTCTTGAGAATTTAGTGAAACTTAGATGAAGTGAACTGCAAAAAGGAAAGCAAGAAGGAATTTACATACCGTTTGGCCACAAGCATCCACTTGAAATCTTTTTCAAATGTAACAATGTGAGCTGTTGATAGTGCTGCTTGTGCCATTGTGATGGCTGAATACCCCATGAATGTCCCTACCTACTTCCAATCATCAATTATCAACCAATTTCCTCAGCATCTCAAATGACCGCAATATTTGTGTTACACTGATTGCTCACATAAGACACATTGTTGTCAAATCAGCAGGCTTGAAGGTCACTGAAACTGGATGTCAGGTCAACAAAAGCAGCTCTCTGCTGTTCCAACTTTTACTGACCAAATTAAAACTCTTCAGTTCAATCAAATTACATCCCAGATTCAGAAAAGAAAATTCAGTGTCCACGTGAATTTCTTGAGCATATATATATATAGCCCCCTTTATAATAACGAAAAAGGGCAGCAAGAGGGAGTGACCTCAACAATAAGTTTAGGAGAATGCTCTTTAATAAGCCCTTGTATTAATGCTCCCTTCTGCAAAATGACCCACATTAAAAACACCCATCATTTATATGTCTACCTAGTGGTGATCAAGTGTTAACAGTAAAATTGGGGCTCTCAATTTCCAAACACTTAGTTTTGAGTTTTGACACCTGGAGGTTGAAATAGTGCTCTTATCATGAAGTTTAATGTGTTAAATCAATGGTCAGACATAACATGGCATCATCATACTTTGGGCCCAATTTGAGGAAGGAAATCCTGTGCACCCCAGCGGTCCAAGCGCCGTAGGATCCATTCATCATCCACTGGTTTTAAACGTGACATTTTTTCACCAGTCTTGCTCACATAGACCTCCCTGCCAATCACAAGAAATACAGTAAAGCAGGACACCTGAGACAGGAGCAGTAAAATAATATGCATAAGGCACTAAAGGGTGTAGTAATAAGAGATAGCACATTCTACTGATAACTCCTATACTGGACTGTCTGAGTGGGTACCTGTTGAAAAGTGTCAGATTTATGATGTACTAACCAGGCAAGGCATGTCTGATGAAAGCCTAGTCATATGCAATCTCACTAGCTTTGTCATGAATGGTATAGGGCTAGTGAGAAAGTTAATAAACTAAAGAATTCTATGCCAAAAGTACCTGTCACCAAGACGTATTTGTGTTGCCCTCAACTCTTTCCTTTTCTCTATCCTGGCTTCAGCCTGATCAAAAGTGAACACTCAACAGTAGATTCAATTGACAGAAAAATTGAAGAAAGATTATCCCTTTGCACCTGACTTTGCATCAAAAGAACCTGGCATACATAATTTGTTCAATAAGAACTTCGATGACTTTTTAGCAATTGCATATGGTGGTTACTACTAGAATGAATGTTTACCTCTTGACCTTCCCACAAAAAGAGACTAGAGAATGTAATACAACCAAGAAGATTGATTCCCACATTATTTGCACTCCCAGTTGCTATCTGCCTTCAGGAAAAACCATATCAGCAACTCTTGATTGCAGAATAAGTTTCATCAAAGTTCACAACCCGATTGGTCAACTGAATAAAGTTCCCTTATGTTCCAAGGTCTCATATAATAGGACTTATTTTAATTATACTCTGGGTGTCACATCAACAAACTTATTTCAGACTCCCACTCAAATCTGTCCACAGCCAGAGGCCAACACACAGGGCAACACATGTGAGGCAGTAGTAGAATCAGGCGAATTTCAATTGTGTGCATGAGAAGCAATCAAAGATGTATGTCAAAATATGAGCATGCTCCTCAACAATTTTTCTTGAGTGTCGGTGTTCTAACTTACCTCAAAACTAGGATCAGCCAGTAATTTGGCTAGTGCAATACAAGAGCCCAGTAAACAGGAAGCTGCTCCAGCTCCAAAAAGTATTCTGCCAACAACAAATCATTTGGTCACAATCATGTCAAATGGCTAGGAGACCAACAAAAAACATCACGCATTTAGAGAAGCCCTTCCAACTGTAGGAAATCTCTCAGTTTGGCAAAAAACTTCTGTGTACAAAGAAATAATGCATAATATATTCCAGGCTTGCTAAAGTGCTGGAGCTCTAGAAAGGGTTCCACAACTTTCTTGCTCACCCAACTTTAAAAAGTGAAAAATCAGTTTTGCAACTGCTCCCAGTGACATTTCTCAGAGGCAAAAAATACATGCTGGTTCCTGTACTGTTGCAACTCCCAGTACATACCATCCAACTGTCCACTCACAGACCAAGCACAATTTTTTTGCTATCTAAGAGTAGGTCTCTTCATGGACATTTGTGCCCTCTTCAAATGCAACTACTCTTCACATGCATCCATAATGCAGTGTTCAACCAAAGTGGCATACATGTCAACCAGACTATTGCTGACAAAAGACTTTGCAACAGCTTTGAAAACAATGGAAGTGCAACCCTAAACCTTGAACCTGGTGCCCTCTTCAAGTGTGACTACCATGCACACACATTCATAACATGAACTCTGCCCCATTCCCTGGCCTGTCAACAAGGCTATTATTGTGCTTGAATACATCACAAGTTCTACCCTGAACCTTCAACCTGAAGCTGGTATCCGACTGATTGGGCAGTCATGAAGAAATGCTAAGCCTTTCTGAAATCCTCACAATGTTTTTGCTTCCTTGGTAAGCAGCATACTACAGTGGTGATTTTACAATTCAACAGCAGGTTTAGACAATTTGTGCACCAACCAAAAGGGTGTTATGGTTCTCAGTGTCAAAGATTCAAAAAGAAGGATTGAAATAGAGCAGGATGTTGGGTTTTCATGTTACCTGCGGATGGGTCGTGGTGCTAGATAATCAATGAAATTTCGAGAATCTTTCAACTCATCTTCTATTTTCCGCCTCCTTTCTCTTTCCTGGTCACTCATCCTTGGTGCTGGTGGAAGCTTTAAATCCTCACTTCCAACTGACTCCACACACAACCCAATTCAGAGACCGACTTTGTAATTCAAAATTCCTCCATAAACTGCTTTTTGTTTGCTTCACTAAACCCTAAACTCTAAACCCTCGCACCCATTGCCCACAATGGTGAACCTTGCCTCTTATGAAAAGGGAAAGGCAAATCTCCTACGAAATAATTCTTCAAGGCTGATTCTAGTTTCCTATGATCTTCACACACATCAAATTCTAGGGTTTTAGGTGGGAACCCTAAAATGCAGGAGCCAGACTACAATATACACTTGAATGAATGCTCCAAATTCTAGGGTTTTGGTGGGAGCTCTGAAATGCAGCAGCCAGACTGCAATGTGCACTAGAATGAATGCTCCCAAATTCTAGGGTTTCGGTGGGAAACTAAAATGCAGCAGCCAGACTGCAATGTGCACTGGAGAATGAGTGCTCCCAAAGCACTGTTCCATACAGAAACCCAAAGCTGAAAAACCATCTCTCCTCAGCTTGGGTTTCTTCGATCCAGATAGAACCTTGAATTTGGTGGCCTGAGCTCTCACTATTACAACCACTGTTTACAAAAGTGTTAACAGTTTTGGTGAAGAAATCACCAGTATATATATAAACCCTAAACCCCTAAACCCTATAAATACACCTAATAACAAAGCTTACAGAGTTGAGGACCATCTTTCTTGGTGACTTCAGCCTGCTTCTCCCCTTCTCTTGCATTTGCTCGCACAATTGAAGACAGCTTCCTCTTCTGTGGAGTAGGATACAGCGACAAATTGTTACAGACTGTGTCGTGAAGACGAAGAAGAGGATAATAATTCTCATCAACCGTGCTCCTCCAGTTTGATGATCTTATACTAAACTCCCCCGGGGCGTTCCTATGATCACAGAGAAGACGAAATGGAGGATTTTGCTGGGTTACAAGCAGAGTGATTTCATTACATCTGGACACAACAGCCATGGTCGCCAAAGCTCTCAGAGAAGTACACAGGGCTCTGAAAACACACACACACTCTCTCTCTCTCTCTTTAGAACATATGACACCTCTGGGGTTTAGGGCTGAGGGTGCTGGATGATGGCGGGTAGGGTACCAGTGTTGACCGGTTATCTCTTTTTATTTAATAACCTCCCGGTGGGCTGATTTTTTGGGGATTTATTGGGACCACACAGGTTATCCATATCAATATCTCCAAAAACATTGGGGGGTGCTTAGTAGGTTATAATAGAATTTGGGAAATAACCGCCGGTTATGCATAAGCACAGGTTTTCAAATAACCAATTAAGAACAGTGTTGTTGTTGTTGTTTTTTTTTTTTTTTGGGTTTATAATAATAACCCAAAAAAACCTCCTAAACCCAATACAAAAATATAATAATAATAATAATAAAATTGGAAACCATTGGTTAACCTACTGGTTATAAAATGGTAATACAGTTTAATTATTTTTAATAATAATATTATTATTATTATTCTTTTTTTTGGTATTAGTGTTTAAAGATTGATAACCTACCTGGATGATAATTGGGTCACCCACACGTAGACTATTAGATTTTGAAAATCCGATACCAAGTGGTTATCAATTTAACCAGTTATCAAAAATCCACTAACCAACTGGTCGGCTATTAATAACCGGATTGATAACCAGGTCAATGTAAGGGTGGATATAACATTCCGAAACAAGAGACCAACACCTTCAGTTTCATTGAAAAAATGGAAGGAGATGTCAAAATTTTGCCCCCAACAAATGAAAAAGGCCTTGTTATAACTTATAACATGAGAGTTAGAACTGTTTTTTATCAACACTATCAGTGATACAAGAATTTCATCTTCAATCTCACTTTTACATTAAACATTCAACAAATATTAGAGTTATCCGTCAAGTAACCCTGTCTTCACCCTGTCTTTGGGCCTCCTTTCACCCCCTATCCCCTCTTTCAGTGGTGTCCACAAAGGAAGGACATTTTATTAAATCTCAGTATGAAATGCTGCAACTCGGTATGAAATGCTGAAACTCAGCATTTAATGCACAAGGTTCGAGACTAATTATAATAGTTGTACCGGTAAAAGCAGTGAAAATATATGTAGCAGCAGCGGAGGCGCTCAGGTAAAAGGAAAGACAGGATGAAACTCAGTTTACCCACCAACATTGACGCTTGTGGATGATTGCTAGACCACCTACCTCACAAAATTGAATCAAAACCCTCGTTCAAAAACAATGCAAACTAACTGAATTCACAATAATGATGCAAGCTATTTTCATTTATAAAATCATTTTTGCACATTTTAAAGGTTCCTTGAGCACCTTAAGACCCTAAACAACTCACAAATCCTCTCCCATGTGTTAAAGTGATCTAGTGGATAATTAGCAGGCTACTACCAATAACCAATCCATAAACTGCAAAACAACTTGCAAATCCTTCCATATGTTAAGCAAGCAACTGAGTGTTCAATTATCAATAACCAAACCCTAAACATCTGGCAAGTCCTTCCATGTGTTGATTAAGCTAGAGGGTAGAGTTAGCCCACTACCACACCCTGAACCCTAAGCATCTTGCAAGTCCTTCCATGTGTTAAATACACTAGTGCGTGGTTAGCATGCCATTACCAAAAACCAAACACTAAACACTAAATATCTTGCAAATCCTTTCCGTTTGATAAGCAGCTATTGAGTGATTAGTGCATTATTAGAATGGCCACACCGGACACCCTGCACACTATTTTTTTGAAATGAAGTACAATCAAGTTCATGACAATTCGAAGCAATAAATTGAATTTGGGACAATATATCTACACAAGTTCCAATGCTTGCAAAAGGCATTGCACAATATGCAATACAATAACTGCTATTGATTGATTAAATAAAATGATTTGTTTAGGTGGTTTTACTCAAGTAGTTCTTCCCAATTTTCCTGTTCATGAATGAATTACAGGAGAAGAGCCTGAGTACAGGCCCTTCTGTGATTTGAGCCTCTGGCACAGATCTCAAATCACAGAAGGGCCTGTCGTGGGTCCTTTTCCTATGTATAGCAGAGCTGGGATTTTTTCACTTTTTAGAAATAGTGAAAGGCTGGCTGGTACCTTCCACCGCAGAAGATCCCACTTCCTGAAAACAGGTTTCTCGGGCACGTAAGGGAGCTCAAAATACAAAGGAAAAATCCAGGCAATGCTTAACGGTTGAGGAAGAGTTAGTAAGCCATCTTAGATGTGAGAAACACTATTGAAGGTCCAAAGATGGGGGTATAGGTGGAGAAGCTCTTACCAACTAATGGAACCAAAAGTGAGGTGTTAAAATGTCCAATATGAAACAATCCAATAGATGTGTCATGTTAAGGTGGAGCAAACAAGAAACTGATGAAGCTAAGCTTGCACAGGACCATACTTTCTATACAGTTTATTTGCAAATGAAGCACCACTTCCAACCACCTATAAAACACTATATACTCGCCTCCAGTTTGATATGCAAAGGACTTGAGTGGTCATGGCTGACAGACAGGTCCTCCCGTCCTCCTCCAGGACACTCTTTGAAATCTGTCATGCTCCAATGTTGTCCAGTTCCAGGTTTTGATGAGAACCTCAGGTTCCAGTTCTGGCTTCAAATTCTTCAAATTCTAAAAACTTTTGGCTCTGGTTCTACCCTAAATTACACACTTCAATTGCCTGCACTTTTTTGGTTCAAGTTATACCTGCATCACACACACACTTCAGTTTCCTGCACTTTTTTGGTTCAAGTTCTACCTGCATTGCACACACACTTCTAGAGTTTGAGGTTCCACTGGTTTGAGTTCCAGTTCCAGCGGGAGGTTCTTCCATAGTTCTCCTGCTGGTTCCATGGTTCAGTTCTAGTGACGGGTTCTCCAGAATTTAGAGCCTGTTGTTTGGGTTTCCCAAAATTGGAGTGGGAACCAAAACCAGCGCAGAATTCAGTTCACTGGTGGGTGTGTAACAATCTCCACGAGTTTAGATAAAAAACCCTTTTGAGGAGGAATTTAACCAGTGCCTCAATAAGAAGAGATAAACCCAGGTTCCCAGGTAGCCTAACTCCACAAATGCAAAAGATTTGTCGATTTTACATTTGTGGATGTCTTCAGCAAGTTCAGGAGAACAAGAAACTTCTCCAATATCCTGATGCCTTGGCTCTCGCTACATGCAAGATTGAAACTCATGAACCAGAGATGAGCCAATCTCCAACCACACCAACCACACTTCCATCCATAGATTTTGTCAATGATCTAAACTGCAAGGCATGGTAAGAAAACCCTATGAGTAGTCTCATTAAAGTTGGAGGAATCAGTTTTACTCCCTTCTTCAGTACAACATATCAGGCACCAAAATAAATGTCCTCCAGAAAAGCGCTTGACATGTTGAAGATGCACAGGCTTGTCACAGCAAGGATGAATTACTCTCTCCAACCCCCCTGAAAACTGCACTTTCATCTCCCTTCCAATATGGAACCAATGGCATTTGGAACAAGAATGCTAGGGGTGTAATCCCTTTAGCATTTGACTTCTTCCAGGATAGATATAGGTCCAAAACCTATCTGTCAGCCACCTGGTGGCAGCAACCTTTGATGAAAAAAGCTGCCTTTTCAAGAGGATATGAACCCTCAACACCCAGGGACACTGTCAAATATTCAAAGAAGATGCAGGAATCCCCAATGGTTCTTAATGAAGTTAAACAGGCTACTATACACATCCCACAGCACTAACAATAAGTGAATCATTGGGGAGAGCGAACATCCATTCCAATGATAAGATCTTCTACACTTACAAACTTTCCTTGCCTTCTGCTGTTAACCTTTGCCCCTGAAGCTCCCTTAATTGAGCAGCTGTGTCAGAAAGCTCCTTCACTTGCTGTTGAAGCTGTTTGACATATTCAACTGCTTCATCCAGCATATCTGATGTATTGGTTTGCTTGTCCATGTTGGGGACCAAGTCTTGCAACCTCTTCATCCGCTCACTAATCTTTGTTCGGCGGACTCGCTCAGCAATGCTACGGGGATGAGTGGCACAGCCACGCTTTGCTCGAGTCTGGTATGGCACTGAGATGTCATCTAGGTCATCAAATACTGGACTAGTTGGTCGGTTTATTGTTGCAGGTAGACTTGTATGCCTAATTAAGGTACCTGGTTCCCCAAGTCTGCCCCTGAGTGAGCCTTTCCCTGACACAGCTGTGTCGACTGTGGTTTCACCCAAGACTCCATGCAGTCGCTTACCTCCAATAAGACTGACTGGAAAACCACAAAAAGAGCACTGTGTTCAATTTACCACAGCAGAAGAAACCTCAGAACCCTTTGCATCCTGCCAAACACTATGATCGAAAGAAAGCTCTTGGATGACACAGCCCATCTTCTCATCTAAAACCTTCATAACACTATCACCTAGAAAGACTCAGTGGAGACCTGGGTTAACTACTGAGACCTTGCACTATTATCAAATCAGAGCTCTTGAATGACAGCTCATTTCTCATCTTGAAGTTTCTCCACAATATCACCCTGAAACATTCACTAGCTTGACTTGGGTTAACTACTGAGTAATTCTGGAGCTGTAGGGGAGCTGATACATGGTAAGAAAGAGGATGCAGCAGCTGTAATTTATGGTACCTGGACTTGTTGGGGAACTCCACAGTCCTCCTGAAATTGTATCACTGACAAGAAAAGAATCATCTCTGGAATATATTGAGATTTTTCTGCTTGCACTAGCACCAGTCTCCTCAGATGTTCCACCTGACAAACTGTCGTCAGGGGATGTAATGGATGGGAACTGTGAGCTCGGATCTGTAGTCTCATCAATACTATCTTGCAAAACTGTAAGCCAATCTGCAGGTAAACTGCTCTGGCGGAGTAGGTTATCTCTTCCCAGTTGACGCTGGTTTCCCAACCTGTCTGCTGCAGGACACACAACTCCGGATCAAAAAAATTGAACAGAAAATCACAGCAACAAAAAAGAACATTCCTTCAAGCCAAAAAAACAAACTACACATAACTGTAGAAGCTTATCAAGCTGCTGTAAAGATTGGCCTACAGAGAGAGAAAGTACCAGGCTTACCATCTGGGTCTCCACCAAACACAGGGTTCAAGACAAAAGAAGCTTGCTTCTCAGATTTAGTTGTAGGTGAAAGGAACTGATTGTACTGGTGTGAGGTAAAGGCGGCATTTGAAAGCTTGTCGTCCGTCTCCATGTGCTGCACAACACCCTCTGTTATAGAAGTCAGGTTGTGGTTCTCTGAGCAGAATGAAGCAGCAACATGGTTATCTCTGAGGCTCTCCCTATTGCCACCAGTGTTCACTCCCAGAGGGCTTGAAACTTGAGCTAAAGCATCTTCATGACAGTCTGTCAAGCTCTGAAGCAACGAGCTTGGAGCTGAATGGTACCGTTGCAGGCCACCACCAGAAAGAAGACGACTTCGAGGATTTGAACCAAGTGATGTCACATATGAGATTGGATTGAACCTGGAATTGTTCAAATGACTCGTGTTTGCTGCTAGCTTCATGATTTGATTCTTTGCATCTAGTTCTACCTTCTCCTGCTCAGCAATTGATGGCCACAATGGTTGCTGCTGCAGCAGCAAAGCACTTGATCTACTCATGACTCTTACAGCCTGTGCTGCCTCAAGGACGTCAGAAGCATCTACACCACCACCACCACCACCACCAGACAAGTTTGTTCCCCACCTTGTAGCTGATGCCAGCTGCCTTCCCGGGTCACTCGAAGAGATGGAGAATTCTCCCGGAAGTGATGATGAATAATGTGAAATGAAAGGGCTGCCTTGCATTTGCTCTGCTCCTGCTCCTGATGAGCCCATGCCTACTAGCACTGGGCTGCTTGTCGGAGCCATGACACTTGCTAGTGTCATATGCGCAAGGTTATGGTGGTCACCCTCCAGCATTGCGCTAAACTCTTCGTCTCCGTTGCTCATGTCTGAAAGGCCATACCACGAAAGTATCAGAACAACACAGACATGGAGAAAAAAACACTGCATCATTTCTGGATGTCCTCATCGCGCTTTTGCATCTGGTGTAAACCTTATGAAGCTGAGAAAGGATATTATTCCGCAGGTCTTAAGCCTCCTGTGGAGCTCTTGTAAGGGAAAGATTTTCTTTGAAATTCCACGGCCACAAGGAGCCAGCCCCTCGCCCATGGATCCTCAAAAGACTGCTTACGACAACGATTGCATTCTTCAAGGCCAGAATCCTTCCACATCCGAGAAGCAGTTAGAGAGCTGGTTACCTGAGCTTCCGAGTGAGCGAGCTCTTCAACGGTGGCTGGCAGCAGCGATTCTAATCCTCGACCAAAACCCTGCTGCTGCGCACACTACTCCTCAGCGAGATCTCTCATCGTCTTTCTTCCTCCTGCCCCCCGAAATTTCCCGTGCTGCTGTGCTTCATTTTCGGTGCCTCAGCTACAGCAGCAGCAACGATCCAAAACCTTCCGAGACAAGCAAGCCGTAACAAATTTTTTTTGTTTCTCCCGCAAGAAAGGTCGATCTCCACCTCCCCGGCCACGACCACGAGAGCTCTCTCTCTCAAATCTATAATAAAGATACGTCACTTCCTCAAACCCCCGAAAGAAAACGGCAAACGCCAACAAAATCAAGTCCAAATAATCCTCTCCTCCCTTGCCAGAGCAAAACAACAACAAAACGTGTGATCCAGTTGTTTGTTTGTTGTGCGAATCTACAGCAGCAAACTCCTCCATGGCCTTGGTGAACATGTGAGGCTCCAGGAGACAGGAGCACGGAGGAGGAGGGACCACCACACCATGGCCATAACAGCGGACTGCCCCCAAATCTGTGGCGGAGGAAAAGAAAGAAAGAACAAAAAAGACGAAGAAGATCACATGATGCGGGCGGAAGCAAAAGCAGCCAGCGCAAATCTGAACCACAACAGCGACAGATTGTTTTCTCCTCAGAAATTGCGCGCAGTCGTGGTGAGGTCAGAGGCGACGTAAAGGAGCAGAGGAGAGGGGCCCAGTAGCGACACTCCTGTGGCCCGTGTGCGCGCGTGCAACGCCTGTAGCATCAGCTCCAGCACTCCATCTCTGGCACACAGAGAGCTGTTCGGAGCGTCGTCGTCCGCGTCGCGCAGGGGCAGCCACGGAAGGAAGGGGACCCGGGGGCAGCAGCCTTGTTTTTTGCTGGCTATAGATAGCCAAAAAGCAATATAAAAAGTAAAAACTACTGGAATCATGTGCTTTTTGAGATTTTCAATAGCCATAATTCGAGAAAATTTTAAGAAATATAGCCATACGTCTATACATGGTTCAAGTAGGTAGCCGAAAATATAGACGGATGCTTAAAAACTTTACTTCCATACTTAGCTTGTATCCAAATTTGGCTAAACTTTCCTGTGGATCATCACCACTTTTGGCTATAACACAAAATTGACAAAAAAAAAAAAACACACACACACACACACACACAATGAGGGCAGTGTGTTTTGTTTTTCAATTTTTTTGCTGTAGCCAAAGAGGTAATGATCCACAGGAAGATTTAGCCAAATTTGGCTACAAGCTAAATATACGAGTAAACTTTCTAAGCATCCTTCTATATTTTTGGCTACCTACTTGAACCATGTATAGAAATCTAGCTATCTTTCTTAAAAATTTGGTCGAATTATGGCTATCAAAAATCTCAAAGAGCACTTGCTTTTAGCACTTTTAAATTTTTAATATAGCTCTTCTGCAATCGGGACTGTTGGAATCTAGATTCTTGACTTGTTCAAGCCCATTGATATTGCTCACCTCGACGTAATCCGGCCAAACAATGCCTTCCCTTCACAGGGAGGGAGGGACGACCAACCAAGATTGTTCAATTCCGTGCTATCCATATCTCTCTTGTACAATCTGAACTGTTGGAAGCTATAGACTCTCAACTTGTCACCAATTAAACTAAGCACAAAATGGCTTATAACTCGTGACTTGATGGCCAATTAGAGTGTTCCTTAGTTAAGGTCGGAAACATAAAAGGAATTGTGTAGTGTAAGCAAATCTTTTCCATCATGTAAGTAGGCCAGAGATAATTTGCACTCATACTACTTTGGCTCTGCACTCAAGGTTGACGACAAAATAAAACCAAATCCTAATTTTCCTCTCAATGACAAACGGAGTTCGATTTGTCATGGATTATTAATCTTCCACCTTCCTGCACAAAATTAAGGAATCAGAAAAGGTCTGAATTTAACACCTTAATTTGGCAGATTACGTAAACTTACACCTATTGAAGAAAAACAAATGATCTGAGTTGACAGATTACATAATCTTGTAACGGTCCATTGGAGACTATTCATGTTGATCAAATGGCTAAGATGTCAGCATTGAGATCGGATGTTTCAAAATAATGGACATCTTAGCATACCTAATACCTTAGATGGCGTAATCCTCCATCCCCAGCCAGAACCTTCTCTCCAAACAAAGGAAGTTCCATCGGAATTTAGGTAGAGTTTAATACTAATAAACTCCTTCAGTAAAGGGTTGAGATAAACTAATAGGTAGTGGATAAAAGTGAAACCATGGAGACTCCCCTAAATAGAAAAAGGTTCTATTTTTGTGTGGGTGCTTGTTTATTTTTTATTTTTATTTTTTTTTAAGTAGCCACCTTGTTCCCATTTCAGAACATTCATGTTTGTCGGAAATGGAATTAGCAAGTCACCAAGAAGCCATTAAAATTACAAAAGAAGGTACTTATGCATGTTGGAGGGTAGTCCTGTTGTCACTGGTGCACACCTTATAATTTCTTTAAGACGATGCTGGTGTCAACCCCCGTCCTTTTATGCTTCAATGGATAAGCCTTGCCAAAGGTACAAAATGGAATCAAGATGAGTGGGCCCATTGTACTCGTCACTAAGATGGTTTTCCATAGGTTAGAACCCATATTGTTCGATTCTTGTTTGGAAAGGGTTTAAACGATGTCACATTTGTCGAGTTTTTGAGAATGGTTCTTCAAATATGTAAAACCTAATGTTTCCGTGTTTTCCAAAACAATTTGGAGTCTGGATTGGGTTCCGTTCAAACTTTATAATTTAATTCTGTGTCCTATTTAACCCCTTCCATCTTACATTACATTCAACTTGAGATAAAATATTTGTGTAATAGAGTTATCCATAAAGTCACCCTGTCTTCACCCCGTCTTTCGGCCCCTGTCCGCTGTTTCAATGGTATCCACAAAATAAGGAAATTCTATTAAATCTTAATATGAAATGGTGAAATTCAGCATTTAATGCACAAGGTTCGAGAGTAATTATAATAGTTGTACAAGTAGGACTAGTGAAAAATATATGTAGCAGCAGTGGAGGCGCTCAGGCGCTCAGGAAAAAGGAAAGACAGGGTGAAACTCAGTTTACCACCAAAATTGGTGGAAAAACTAGTTTGGGTCCGGTTCTTGCACTTCGTAAAATTTTCATTCTCAGTTACATGCCTGATGCCATATTATGGGAAAACTGGCCATTCTCGCCCCCTAATAGAGTGACTATATGGATAAACTGTAACAGGTACTAATTTTGTCCACTTGAAAAGTCATACAACTTAGGCTTTAAAATTGTATTATTCATTGCTTGTATAAAAAGTACACCTAAATGTCAATCCAAAGAACCTGGACCTGCTCCAAAAGGAAAGGAAACTAGCAGCCCAATTTAAGGTCCACTTATAGTCCAAGCAAGATGCACTGCTTGCACATTGTAGTTCTAATTTCAATTCCAACAGTTTCATGGACTTCCAATCAAGGTACTTGAGAATGGGATCCGCATCCGACCACAGAAAGCTTGCCCCCAAAATAAAATAAACAAACCAAGTTGTTTTTTATTCAGTTACCTAGCCACCATCACTTTGGCATTTGTTTATTTTTGAAAATTCAAGTTTGTTGTGGGTTGTCTTTATGGACAATGTAGAGTGCCGTATATGTTATCACATGGTTCTTTTATGGTGGGTTTGTAAGTACGTTTGCTTACATAAAGGAAGGTGGTCATTTTACAACGCTTAGAATCCTTTCACAAATCTTCAAAATATCAATGACAATACATAATAATTCCGATGATAATGATTCATCAAAAGTAGTTTACTCAGAAAAACTTTAGGTTTCATAGGTCATTGTTTTGGATAAATAATTTTAAATTGGAACTTATTTTGGTTCCAAAATATAAATTGACCTATTTTATAATTATAATTCAATGAACTGTGAATGAAAGTAGTATGTAGGTGGCTGTCAACTCGCTGGTTGGTTGCCAATTCCCTAGTTGCCTTTCTCCACCAAAAAAAAAGTCCCGCTAGTCCCCAAAAGGAAAAAAAGAGTGTATGTTGCCTTGTCTCAATTTTTTTGGCCTAATTGTGTTTTTCCTTTTAAAAAATTCACACTGATACTCCACTCCATGAAGGTGAGTAAATAATTAGGCAAACTATCATTTTTAATTGGGTGCAATGTAAATACAACTAGATCTAATCTTAAATTCAACTACAATTTCCAAAAAAATTGAGAAGTTTCTCAAACTAGAGGGGGGGGGGTTTGTTGCACTTGTAATGCCCCCTCCTCTTTCGCCTCAATTTCTTCACTGAATTTCTGCTAGGTCTTTACATTCAGTTAAAGCCCGACCTTGGTCGAGGGCATTACCAAAATTAGGCCTGCACTCAAACTATTGCCTCGTGCGCCATTATTTTTGTAATACCCTCAACCTAGTGCATTACTCTACACTTAAAGTAAAACCTATCCACACATGGCCTAGTGTTGTAAGTGTGATGAGCAAACATTTGCCATTCCCAAAATAGACGACATAGTGTGTTGTTGTCTTCTCTTTGTGTGCTATATATCTTATATAGTTTATTACAAGTGGAAGACTTTCCACAAAACATACATGTGGTGCAAATAATTGAGAATCTATTGGCAACTAACTGGCAATATAATAAAATAAAATCACTGGGCACTTGGTGGGAACATAAAGGAATCATATTCATTTGGGAACACCAAACTCTTACCCCCCCAAAAAAAAAATCCCATTTCCATCCAACCCCCCTTCCCACTAAAGGAAAAGAAATTGATGCATATTCCCTCGTTATTGATGGAGAAGGATTTATATTTCTAATTATGTTGGTCATCAACTTTGGACTAGGCTAATGGCAAGGGAATGAATTTGTGGGGGACATAGTAAACATGGCGGCCGGGGAAGAGCACAAACTTGTCTACCACCTTGTCCTAGGCCCTTTGTTTTGGGAACACCCCCACCATGGGGCCTCATCCCCATCCTACACACAAAGATCCATAGACTTTTCTTAGTGTAGTTGGAGAACCAAGTTTCTCACTATAACTTTTAATCGGTGAATGGTGAGCATTTTTTTCAAAAAAGCTGTTGTTTTATTTTATTTTGAAACCATTGCCCTCATTTTTCAAAAATTTCCAGTGATATTCCTTGAGTATCAAGGAAAAGAAATTTTTTAATTAAAATCCTAGGGGTCTTTATGCACTGCAAAGAGCGATTCTGAAATGCTCCTCATCACCCCTTCACTCTGAATTAGTAGGTTGCTAATGAACAGAGGTCCAAGGTTATAGTTTATAATTTGCAACTTAGTAGCTAATCGGAGCATCAAGATTCTCACAAGGGATGGTTATGTCTCCATGAATGGGAAAGCCAAGGTTAACTTAACGAATGGGATGGTTATGTCTCCATGAATGGGAAGCCAAGGTTAACTTAACGAATGGGATGGTTATGTCCCCATGAATGGGAAGCCAAGGTTAACTTAACGAATGGGGCTCAATCCCACTAGAAGACTAGCAAACACACGGTTTTATAAAACAACTTGTACAACAAGGGCAAGAGTGAACTAGCACCCACAAACTAACCACCATGGATGGATGGCACATGGACAAGACACTTTTTTTCATTGGGTTCTTGTTCCCAAGCTATTAACCTCCCCCATAGCTGAGGGTTGTTAAAGAGTGCCTTTGGCTATGTTGATATTGACCTACCAAAACCAGGCTTGTAGCAAATCTCTATCTACAATTTCTCAATCTAGCAAATCTCCAAAGGTTTTAGATTTACACACCCATGTGGCCTATGCCATTGGCCCTAGTGTGAAATGGTTACCCAAATTTCAACTCAAACACCACAAAACTTGTCATTGGTAGTTCAAATAATTATAGTTTGACAATAAATAAAAAGATGTGTTGAAATATATGAATGAAATCTTATATCTATACAATAACAATATATAACAATACATTTTATTTTATTTTAGTGATGAACATATCCATTATCATATTACTGTAACACCATAAGAATATTGAAACTCAAATGCGATTTATAATATTTATATTAAGTGTATATGCATTATTTAAATTGATTAATGCAGTGTTTTATCTTTTTGAAATTAGCCATGACCTTGTTGATCTAAAATGTTCTTGATTACAAATTTTAACTAAAAATTTTAATTGGATCCAAAATTTCCTTAGACCTTGTGTTAAAGTGCTATATTATTAAATACAATGTTTTTAAATTGAAATTCAAATACCTATTTAATCCCCAACCATAACATCCAATTTAAAACCATGTCAATAACTCACAATATAGACATTTTTGGATTACTATCCTTCCATATTCTAGATACATGATAATTACTCTTATAGTTCTATTGAATTAATCTCAAGCAATCCAACTTTTCATTAATATTTAGAATTTGAAAATTTTATTTGACATGCAATACCATTTGCAATATTATTTTTCCTTATTAGTTGGATTATGATTTATCATGGTGAAAAATAACATACATTGTAATTGAATCATAAATGGGTGTATTGTGTGATAGGATAAATTATTGGATGCTTCAAAATGATCCACAATGGCTTACTTAAGCTTTTTGGAACTGCAAATATTCCAATCTTAACATACCATAGGAGATATCGGCTTTATGAAAAAGGTGTTATGTAAGACATAAGGTCTTGGTTATTGATGTTATTCAACTTTGTTCACTAGTCTCACATGCACATATGTCAGACCAATCTTGTAAACACCATGTGATTTTTTTATATTTGTACATATCATTAATATATATATATAGGGATTAATTTCATTTTCATATATTAAATTTGTTTCAATAATAACCAAAATGCTTATAGGGATCCCAAATATGAGCATGAAAGTTCCAATGTAATCAAAATAAAAGGGCATACCATAGATCCCATATCCTTTATTCATCAACAACACAATGCTTATCAATTGAAACTTATAAAAATCATATACTACAAAAAAGTCATACATCCATGTTATTTCTTACATTATATTTGTATTTCACTAAAATATCCATTCTAAGATTATAGGTATACAATGGATCAAATCATTTCAAATCTCCTCTATTTACATTATCATGATCTTCTAACATGACAATTTGGACAAACAATCCCCACATACCTCACGAGACATCCTATCCTACCCCGACAAAGCCATGATAACAAACAACATTGATTGTTCAAACATAAATTGGACATGATACAGACAAACAAAAACACCCTACACTTCCAAGATGATTACATATTGAGCTTCAAAACCACATAGTCGTTTCCCAACAAACAACGTTTATGTTTGGAGCTCCCACATGAATAGGTATTCAACCTCCCCATATACAAACAATTCCCCACAAATAATCAGGTATACAAAACTTGAACAAGATAAATCCACAAACAAATCAGCCACATTGATCCTCTAGAACCTCTCATCAATTCCATCAATGCCTTTATAGACTTTATTGCATTCAATATTTTGTTCACCAATTTTCCTATGAAGTAAAAATTTTGAAAATAAATGCACAAACCTATCGAGATACAAATTTGGGCATTCTTCCCATTAGTAAAACAACAACATATAACTAAAGCAACATTAGTTCTCCGAAACACACAAAACAAAAAGAAAGATAGGTGTTTAACTTCTATTGAATGTCACTTCATATTTCCGTTCTTTTCCATCTTATTTCCATTGTTGGCATCATCCACATCTACACACAAGAAAAACAAAACAACACCATATTAATCCCAAAATCATTGCTCCTTCATAAAATCAAAGCCATCATTGGAAAAACCACCCACAAATCACAATGCACTTTTGTGAATGATAGAAAATAGAATAGCAAATAGTTTAAAGCACGTAAACAATGATAGGTATGTCTCCATTCACACCATAAACATTAAATATGCATAAGGGCATAATTTTGGGTTGCACCAAGATTACATGCCAACTAGTTTAGTATATATTTGCAATTAGGTAGGTTTTTAAACCATAAAATCTTTTTTTTTTTTTTAATTATGACCATTGACTACAACTATTAGTAAACCTTGGTCAAGGAAGCAAACTAGCAATTCTAGATCATGATGCCATAGGAAGAGTCAACATACAACCCAAGGGAGGAAAAAAGAAGGTAAAGGTAAAGGTAGAAACATATCTTGATAAATGGAATGCAATGTTGAAGAGCAAAAAACATTTTTCAAATCCTCCTACATAATGCATGCATTGTTAAAAATAAGACCCTAAACCTCACCTATATATATTAGAACATAAGCAAAAGTTGTTGTATATAGCCCAGGTATATAATATGTTGTCTAGTTATTAAGTTTTAATTTGGTTACGAAGTCAATAAATAATAACCTACCAATCAATTATTGACTTTTATTGATAATTGAAAAATAATTTAATTGTTTGGCATTGAAATTTCAAAATCTAATAACCTACCCAAATGACATGGTTATCATGTCGTATATTCACAATTTTAAAACATTAGAAAAAAAATATGATAAAAACTAAAAATTAAAAATCAATTTTAGTTTCTTGAAAAGCCACATAACTAGCTAATAACTAATGGGATAACATGTGGTTATCTTATTTGATAAACCACCCTTATGCATATGCTCATATGTGCCTCAACTTACATATCAAACCAACATTAATATAAATTTGGTACGTTGGTTTGTATATAACATTTGTATATTGATTACAATGATGTAAAATAGTAAATGTTTGTTCATGGTCCAAATTTCAAGATTAAGCTTTATGTTTTACAATTATCAAACATGTATTAAACCAATGTCATTGTTTCAAAATTTGGCTAAATGTTATTCCATACCAATCTTCTCCTATAAAATGCACACAAACATATATAGGTATTAACTATCAACATTGGTCTAATATTGACTTTTGAACATAACAAATCATAGTATTGGGTGTTCTTCTTTAAAAAATATCAACTTGGTCCTAGCATTAAATTTTTTAAAAAACATTCATACCATTTTAGTGTTGGTATTGGGTTCACAACTAATTTTTGGCAAATATGAAGCACATAAATATATATTTGATATTGAAAATAACATAAATTTGGTACAAGGGTGGTATCACTTGAGGTTCATGCCAAGTTGGTTTTGGTACAAGGTTGATATTGCTATAAGTCATACTAGCTTGGTGAGATCTTTACTACTCATGTTGATAGGCCTATACATTAAACTAACTTTGTACCATAATTTAACAAATTACCAAGTTGAACCCTAGTAACACATGATCCCATACTTGTAAATTATGATATTTCATACTAATGTTTAGAAGTGGAGTTAGAGTTAGCTTAAACCTAAATACCATATCAACATACATATACCTTTTAGACCCAAGATATAAATACTTCAATAGAATATGGTTCTTCCAACAACATGACACCATGGCTCATAACACATGTGAGGCTGACTATGTGATTTCATCCATTTCAATCTTAATTATATATGTGATGTACAATAGTTTGACATTAATGTAATGTTGGATTCACACCAATGGTAAGTTAATGATATTTTTTTCAACTTTTAAGTGCATTCACATATAAAATGACATGTAACACGATCATTGATGTGCAAATTAAGTTGACAACTTTTATTAACTATGTGTTAATAATGCATTTTACCCCTTACATCAAAATCTAACATTTACATAGATTTCATCCACATGTGGT
>Ga0116231_10000408_pt1 | contig 72626 bp, 49 predicted proteins | sample S1TSphgellanicum_2_FD_89695 | JGI IMG/M metagenome (GOLD analysis project Ga0116231, IMG submission 89695) | Host-associated microbial communities from peat moss isolated from Minnesota, USA - S1T2_Fd - Sphagnum magellanicum MG | ecosystem: Host-associated > Plants > Peat moss > Unclassified...
AGGAAAAAAAAAAAAAGCTGGGAAAAGGAGGGGGGGTTTTTTTTTCTCCTGGGGGGGTTCCCCCCCCCCCCCCCCCCCGGGGGAAGCTTTACTTTATGCACAAGAACCTGACCAAATTTTCATTTTTTGAAACATAAAAACCTACCATAATTTTTCTAGTGTATTTGGAGGTATCCTTACAGAGCACAACATTTTGTCTGCAAAGCTCTTGTGGCACATTTTGCTTTTCAAAATGCTTGCCTCTTTATTTTCATTTTTCCCTGTGATAATTTTCAGTAGGTTTTCATGCCAGGGAACACCCTTGAATCAGGGATTCTTGAAGTCTGCCTCACTCTAAGTCAGATCAAGTGGATTGGAGTGGCCCTTACTTCAAACATTCATACATTATGTCAACATTACGTAAAACAAACAAATACACTTACACATAATGTAGAACTGTGTAACATTACATAAAATTGTATAAGTAAAGAGGGAAAAAAATGTTTTGAATTTTTTTCATAAAATTTGCTATATTTACATTTTGGACAGGGCCACTAACCTCAGCTTAAGTGCACATGATCCAGTGCATTTTGGCCTAGATAAAAGGCTTTTGAAGGTTAAAATGATTACTTGTGATTGATCAACTATAATATTCAGCCAAAGAGATTGTATTTAAATAGTATTTCATCATATATTGTTCCATTTTTTTACATTTATGGGTGAGGAGTGGGAAACAATTTACACACTATTTTTAGATGTGAAAAATAGTTGTAAAAAAGGCCCAAGTAGGGGGTACGGGTGCTGCTGCTCTGATCTTGTACAAGGCATCCCCCTTTAAAAGCATTCTTCGTTGGCCTGGGTTGGATTCACCCTTGCACAAATTTTCTTCATGTGTGAGTGTAGTGGTGAAGTCAGAGGAGGATTTGTCATGGATTCCATATGTTATTGATGCTTGTTGTTGGGTGAGGCGCCATGGTAGGGGTGTTTCCCAAATACTTTGGGAATGTTCCCTGTCGTTGAGCCTTAACCATTATCAAAAAGCCTACACAAAGTTAAATCCAAAGTTTTTTTATTCAGGTGAATTATTGCATCTTTTCAACCTTAAAAGATCAGATTCCACGTCCCTTTGCTAATTCAAGCTATTAGATTGGGCATAAATTGTCACATTTTGATGGTCATAGATGGCTTGGAGGCCACATTTTTAGTGATTGTGTAGGATAGCCACCTCTAGCAACAACCACCTTTCATTGGACATCATAATCCAATCCTACTAAGGAGGTGGTCACATCAATTCCTCCTCACCATTGTTGCTTTTCACATTCAAAATCCACTCCTTTTGTGATCCATTGCCACTATGTTTGATGCTAGCACTTTCTCCATTGTCATCATTTTGTAAGGGCCCTTGGCGTTTATTGCTTCCTTCATGCACTAAATGAAGATCTCTTCACCACCACAATCTACTATTACCTAGTATCATATAGCTTTCAATGTTGTGAACATTATTAATTATGTGTGTTTTTAACATGTGCATTTGCTTTTGTAAGTAAGATGTGTGTTATTATAGGAAGAGGCTGGTGTGTTTGAAGCTTTGGTGATCAAGTGACAAGATCATGCTCAATTCAACTTGGAAATGAAAATTGTTGAGTAATGTTGAACTTCAAACCCAAGTACCATTTCTATTTCATATTTTGAAGTGTGCAACTTTTGTTTTTATTACAAATAGACCATAGTTGTGATGTAGTTGTTGGGTGTGCATGATGTGTTTTGAAACATGTCTTCATTCTTTTAAGTATTCATCATTGAGTCCAAACCATGAAGGTTTTGTCCATTTAAGTGTGTGGGTTTATCAATTTCATCTAACCATGACACCTCTTAAACCATCACCAAGCTTCAAGTTTTTTTCCTATGGGTCTTTAGAGTTCAACATCATCTTTGCATGCTAGTTCTTCCATCCTTTTAGATTTGCATAAAAGCAATCCAAATGAAAGTGCAAGTATGGTGTTGGATCTAAATGAGTGCATTGTGTATGAAGGAAGTAGAAGTGCATGAGCATCAAGCTCTAACACTATGGGAAATGATAGTAGTTATTGATTGTCTTGTATTTAAAGAACTTAGGGAAAATGGATGAGAATTCAATGGCGCTTTCTAAGATGTATGGGCCACAAAACTCCCTTGGGTTGAAACAATAACGGGATTGAATGGGAAATTGACACAATTGAAATGCTATGTTTATAATGTCATGGAAAACAAAGGGAAATTGTTAGTTTTGAAATTCGACATGTTTCAAAAATATGTAGGCCATCATAAGACAACAAATGCACATCCAAAGGTGGCTATTTGTCAATATTATGTTAGTAAGAATGAAAAAATAGTTTGTTAAAATGCAAGGGTGAGATTTTGTTGGCAAAACAAGTTGCTAATGATGTTCATATTCAACTCAAGAAGAAATTTATAAAAGTATTGGATTGTACATATTGGCTTCAACCATGTTGAACTAGAACATGGTTGAAACCTATATGATCATGAAATGCCTTCAATTAATAGTGCAAAAAAGCAAGCTTGATTTCCATTTATTGTGATGAAGTGATGACAATTGATTGCCAAGTTTGGATTAACATCCATGTGTACATTTTGAGGAATGGAAACAAATCCCCATCTTTTTTATTTTAGAATGTGTTTTGAAAAATTTGAATTTTAATAATTTGACAAAGACAATCACAAATGTTTTGCTTGTTTTTGGTAGTCATTTAAAGTCTTGGATTTGGCTTTGAAGTTTGTGTGTTTTGGAGTGAATGGCATGACTATTTTATAGGGCAATAAGACATGTGTGATGATGTAATTGAAGGAGAAGCATGTTCCATTCATGTTTGGCATGCATTATGTGATTCATAGAACAAATATGGTCATGTGAATTGTCTTTCAATTGTATTTTATTTCTAAGATTAAACCCTTGTTGCAATTGATTTACACATATTATGCACAAAGTCCAAAGTGGACTTTGGAAAATCAAAATTTGTCAAGTTCATGGAACACAAGCCTAATTATTTTTCTAAACTGTAAAAACCTAGTGGAGTTTTATGCTCTCACCTATGAAAATTTTTGCAAAAGTATAGGAGTTTAGTTATGCACATGATGTTTGATGAACATGCATTTAAAACCATCACCAAAGCAAACTTGGAGTTACTTTGTGATAATGAGACCTTTATGGGTCTCACTTGTGTTTTACCTTTGCTTGAATGCATGCAAAGCCTTTCCAAGTTTGTACAAAGTCATGATATCTTGATTTTGTTCCTATAGTGAAAGTTTATAAAGTTGATATTTATAGGATGTTATGATCCAACTACAAAATATGGGAATGACAACAATCATGTGTTTAATTAATAAACTAGTTAACTAGCTAATTAATTAACTAGTCACTAACTAATTACCAATGTTGGGTGGGTTTCTAGTTTTTATTAGAACCATCAGGTTTGAGTATGAAACTATTTTGAAAGCCTCGACTTGGTTCTTTTATTTTATTTTATTTTCATATTTTCAAGACCCAAGTAGGGTTTCAAAATTTTTTAAAAAATAATTTCACTTAGTTCCAAAACATTGGTTTTCAAACATGTGATACTAGTCAATTTTCAAAGTCAATTTTCACGTACCGGTTATTACAAATTTTAATATCTCAAAAAATAATTTTTAATGATTAAAATAACAAAATTGCATAGAAAAATGAAAATTCTAAAAATAAATAAATCAACATTTTATATGCTGATTATTTCATCTCGTTCAAATGAACCTTCAAATTCTTCTAACTCCTCTTCAAAACTTAAATCTATTTGAATTAACTTTATTAAATTGGAAGGGGGTTTACATCCATTTCTAGGATCACTTAGCCAATTTTTGCTCACAAAAATCAAATTTTCTAAATTTTCTAATTGTAAGCAACATCTCCTTAGGTTTGTAAATATGCCCACTAAAGAAAAAATTAATTCTATTTCAATTTGTGACCTTACAATGCCTAAGATTTGACGAACCAAAAAAACCAACTATAAGAAACATGGTTTCATGACTTCCCCACCATTGAAAAGGACACTTGATGTCTGTGGGATCCACTTGGTAACGTTTGAAACTCAATAATTCCCTGGTGATAAGTTCTTTTGATGGTTCATTTGTGGATGCAGTCTATTGAAAAATATCCAAATTAAAAGCTTCATCACATGTTTGATCTACACATCCAACATATTTTATCATTGCATGCAAATGATGATAACACTTCAAAAACATGGGATACAAAGTTCTCCTATCATATTCATCCACAATATTTGCACTTTCCTTAAAACAAACAAAAAATGATACTAGACAAGGGCTTTTGAATTATGGTCTAACATCAAAGACAACATGTTGTGAACTTTTTTTTCTTTAATTTTTCTTAAAAAAGGAAAGAAAAGAATCCAAAACACCACAAACTTCTCTTTTGATGTTGGAAGCAAACAAAGATAATTCAAAAGCTATCCCAAAATCATCATCAATCAAATTGACTGAAGTAGATTGGTTTGTAATTTTTACCTTGAATTTTAAACACATAGTAATGGCAAACTGTAATGCATCAAAAAATAATTAATGGCTCCTAGATTGGGTCAAAACATAAACAATCACAACATGAGATAATGAGTCCACAATTATTTTAGAGATGTGCCAAGTAAAAGGAGGAGGCACTCTTCCACTTATTTTAATATTATTTTGCCTATTATAACAAAAAATAACATCATCCTTTAATTGCAACGCTTCCTAAAACATAATGAATTTTTTGGAAAAATTGCAAACAAATTAAAAATTTCAATGCTAGAAGATCTAACTAAAACAAATCAATAAAAAATAGAAAAAATAATAATTTTGGAAAAAAATTGCAATAGATTAAATAATCACCTTATCTTCATTGGAGTATTTAATCCTCTTAGAAGTAAGTTCAAATATAAACAAGTAAGTTCTTCCATTCTTGTCTACCCTTTCTAGATTTTTTGCACCAAGTTATATATTTATGCAAATTTGATTAAACAGATTTGATTTAAACAAACTTGAAATTCTTGCAAATTTGTTTGTTAGTAGTAGCATATTGACATGCTTTGGAAAAAACATGGCCAAAATAAGAACCTTAAATGTTTTCATCTAAACCAAGGACCACACATTTTACAACAAATTTTGAAGCAGTTGTCATAATATTTAAATTTGAGCCTTCATCTTTAACATAGATAATGATTTTGTTTCTTAGCCCATATTGATCAAACAATTTTGTCAAATTGTTAGATAATGCTTGTCTAGTAGTTTTTATTGCTTCAAAAAAATCAATAGTTTTTTTTATGGGTTGCCAATTAGATCCCAAAAAATTTATAACAAAAGAAAATATATCATGCATACCCTTTGACATCCACAAGTCAAATCTTGTTGTGGAAAACATACAATTTGTTAATTTTGGCAAAACATATACTTGTTTTGTTTTCTCCACCAAGTTAAGTAATATTTCTTGAAAATTTTATTTTCTAGAAAAGAACACAACTTTAGGGAACAAATGTAATATTAAACACTTAAACCATATACTTTCAACAAACTACAATGGTAATTTATTTCTCACAATCAAAGCAAAAAGTCTTTTTGTTGCGCATCATCCTTTTTGAAAGATTCTTTTATAGCAAAAAAATAAATATTGCATTTGTTCAAACATTTGGCCTTTTCTTTGTAGGTTGTTTTTCAACATTTCATATTATTTCATTGTTAATTTCTTCTTCAAATTTCTTCACAATTATACAATGATTTGCATTTAAATGTTTCTTAACAACAATTATACCATAATTTTTATAATAAATTATTAATCTTTTTCTTTCTTTAATTATTGGATTAGGAATTTCTAGCATTATCATAATATAAAATACATTTCACAACTTTATAGGATGCAACTTCAACTTCTTTCCCATCATTCACATAATAAAATGCCCAACATAAAGAATTTATGATATGGCCTCTCTAAATTTTTCTTTGAACATGTAAATTTTGCAAACTTTTCTTCATTATTTCTTCCCCATTTTTTTCAATTCTGTTATTTTTTGTTTACACATTTTCACTTTTGTTCTTTACACATGTTCTTTAATGTACATTTCATTTTCATTGGTCTAATTTCCTTCAATCGAAATTAAAATTTCACCTTCTAAGTCTAGCCTAAAGAACTCGAAATTGAACAACTCCTCCACACTTAAAAGAGTAAAGGGAGGGGGGGGGGTACCAATTTGAAACAAGAGGAACAAGAATTGCAATGTCGAACAAAAGGAATAAAGAACAACAAAATCATGGGAGTAGTAAAGAGTTACCTGAACAAACAAAGAACAATAACGTTGAACAAGATGAACAACAACATTGAGTAAGAGGAGTAAAGTAGTAGGTGGAACAAGGGAGCGGAGCACCAATATTGAACAAAAAGAACATTAATGTTGAACAAAAGGAGAAAAGCAATAGGTTGAGCAAGAAGAACACATCAACATGTTGAACAAAAGGAGTAGAGCAACAATTTCGAGCAAAATGAACAAAAAATAACAATGACATCGAGTAAAAAAAACCCAACAACACATTAAACAAGAGGAGTAGAACAATAACTTTGAGCAAGAGGAGTGCATAGCAGCAATGGTGTTGAACAAGAGGAACGTAAATAACAATGATGTCGAGTAAAAGGAGTAACAAAACAATAATGTCGAGCAAGAGGAACAACAATAGCTCAAGCAAAATTAAAATAAACACTATTAAACAAACCAATTAATCAAGTGAATTAAGCTATGCAAAAAACAAAGAAGAAACAAGAAACCAAAAATAACTCACACACAATGAGTAAATCATTTTGAAACACTTGCCTCATAGCAATAGCAAGTGGTGCCACTTGCTTGCTAAACCTTAAACCTATTTAAGACCTAAACTAACTACCAACTATTAATTAAACATTGACTAAATGATTAAATCCTATTGACTACTAACACCCTAATTAATTCTAAACCTTGAAACCTTAACCTTAATTTTTAAAATACCTTATCACAGTTTCAAGAAAATTTAAATACATATTTGATCAGGGTTTTAAAGGTCCAGTTTTCACATTATATAAAACCTTATAGTCAGGTTTCATAAAGGGCATCATTCAATGTGATACCTTAAAGGATTCAAATTAAGAAATGCTGGAAACCTTGTCTGGTTTTCACATTTTTTCTAATACCTACCCAACACTACTAATTACTTACCTATGTACCTACCCATTTACCAACCTACCTATTACTATTAGTTAATACTAATAATTCATCAATATTTATTAACTAAATAATAACTAATTAATTAATCATTATTAACTAGCTAATTAATTTGTAACTATTAATAGTTATTACATATTAAATATAGTACCTAGTTATTTGGTAGCCCTACCTACTTACTTACCTACCTATTTATTTACTTATTCACCTAACCTAATTGGCCAACCCACAATATATAAAAAATGCATATTTAACATGCCTTGAATACAACATAAATACATGAATCTATGAATATACCCTTCATATATTCAAAAATATTTTAGTGTATTTAAAAAATGTAAGTATATCACATAAAAGCAACCAAGTTGTGACTACTTTTGTAATTAATTTGACATAGAAACATCTTCTTGGATAAAAAGCCTAAAATTTTAATTAATATGTAAGGGTGGAAAAGTTTAATAGTCATAAATTAATCACATGGAGTCACAAGAAAAACAATAAATTGAAAAGGATGGTGACTAATTGTAAAAATGACAAAACATAATTATAAATGATAATTTGTCACATATAATCACAAATTGGATGGTTGCATTTAATTCAAAATTTCTTTTAGTGTTTCGACCATTGACCTAAAGTTGTAACATACAAACAATTCATCCATTTCTCATCATCAGTTGAATAGATCATATGTTAGCCTAAGCCTATGATACATATAACTTTATGTTGACATTTTAGGTTCATCCTTCATGGGCTAAAATGAATTCTTCATGCCAAAACTTTACATTTGACCAACAATCTTGAAATATTTCAATCATCCATTCTAGCACTTCAATAGGTCACAAAATGGTTTTATCTTCATCATTCAACTACAAATAGGTCAATCTTGAACATCCATTTAAAAATAAATCCCTAGCTCTCATTGTTGTTTCCCTCTTTCATAAATTATGTGTTTGTTGCGCTACCAAACTTTTGTTGTTCTTCAATTCTACATTTTTTTTGTTACAATTTGGTGCACTCTTTGTTGTGTGATATGTGAAAACTGGTTGAACTTTAGTTTTTCTCTATGTCATGTATTGTATATTGTTGGTTTTTTAGCAAATTTTCCTCCCACTTCTTATTTCTTGTGAATGATGTGTGTAAATTCAATAAATTGTGCAACTCATAACCATTGGTGATTAGCAAGTTTTTTTCATTTCTATAAGCTTGCCATTTTCAAGCTTTTATTTTTTGCATTCCTTTTGTTTTTTATTTGTTTGTTTTCTAAGTTCTATAGTTAGTTCTAACATTTTTTTTGTGTTTGATTTATGTATCCACATGTGAAGTATGGAATATTTAAAGTTTATGTGGTTTGTGGCTTCCATTTCAATTTTTTTGGTTTTTAAATTAATCACGTGCATTTGCAAATTGGTAGTGGTTTTTATGTCAACTAATGCCCTTAAACAACGACATTACTAAAGGATTTGATTGGGAATTCAATAATTCCATAATTTTTTTAGGATCTATAACATTTGCAAGGATTTCAAGGATGACATTAGGAATCACAAATGAAAGATCAAGGTTTTGCATGTGTTAAGGATTTGGTTGTTTCTAACATTGAACTAATTATAAATTTTGTTGATTCACATTAAGCTTTAGCTAAAAGCAATTTTGGGCCATTGGCATTGGAAGGGCTATAAAGCTTTTAAAACATACTAGAGTTTGATGCAAAACATAGAGACATTGTAAGTTTAGGGTTTGAAAGGAATTGAAATATTGGAAAGTGATAATAGATATGGTGATCAAGAGAGTTGAAACCAAGAAAATAACATTAAAGCTCAAAACCAATGCCACAGTAAAATCAAACCAAAAGAAAAACACTATCTAGACCCTTGTTTTGATCATTTCAATTCCTACACCAAAAGAAAAAAACAAAACTTAAAAGAATTCAAGCATGTCATTGTCATTTGTAAGTTGAGATTGGAATTTGGTACTAGAGTTCAAATTTAAGAAAACAATAGCCAAGAAGATTGTGGAGGGGGTTGAAGCTCCATTAAACCTTGATGAAAGTTTTATTGTAAAACAAAAGTTACAAAATGTGATTAACAAACTCATTTCTTGCAAATTTGATCAAAACCCCAATCCATAATTGTTGAGATTCACCCTTTTACCATCATTCAAAAATGAAACTACCACTCCCATTACTTTGCACAATCCATTAAAACATAGATTATAAATTATAATATAACATTCAACTCCACAATTACATAAAAAAACTTTTAAAAACTTATAAAATTTAACATGAATAGATTTGAATGGGATGGGATTTGGGAGTGATGATTTCAACTTTCAAGCATAACAAATAAATGTTTACATGTACCGTTGCATAGTACATAACCAACACTAACTACTAATGAAAAATTAGATTCAAATGATACCAACTGTATTAGGAGTAGATCCTTGCAATTTGCACAACAATAATTTGATAGTAATCTAACAAAAGAGTTGCATTTTGGGGCATTGAAGTTGGTAATGGTGATAGTCATGTGAGAGCAAATTGGCTCTTTTCATTTTTGTTCATAATCACTAGGGGTGATTAGGGTTGAAGTTATAGGAATGAAAAAAACGACAAGCTTGCAGCCTTGTTGATTAAGAAATAAAGGTTTTTGGCAATCTAGGTGCATCCAATCAATGTAGACTAACAATCTTTGATCTCAATGCATCCAATTGACGTGAAATAACAACCTAGGATTCATGACAATATATATCATAGAACTCCTACTAGCCCCATTGCATAACACTAGCAAAAATTGAAATTTAACCATGCATCGCCATAAAATAAAGGTCGGTTTGGAGGCTAAAGTTGGATCCATTTTGGAAGAACTAAAAATTGAAAGTTTAGAACTGTGAAAAATTAGGTTAGCTTTCATCAAACTTGAAAAATTAGCATGCATTAAAATTGAAGGTTTTTTCAAAATGTAAAAAAACCTTAAAAAAAGGGTTAGAGGTTCTTTTCAAAAATTGTATTTGGACAACAATGACACACACCATGAAGATGGTGGCCTCCTAGTAATGCACTTAACATGAAATTTTTTATGACATCCTAATGAATACCATTCATGAAAAAATTAAAGATATTATTTCATTATTTCAATGAAAGATATTTTGGAGAACACCACACGGATGATGAATTATAATGATTTTGGTTTGAAGTTGAACACCTAAAAATGACAATTAAAGGAGGCTTGAAATTTGCGACATAGTAGGGAATTATGTTTACATCTATCGATATTTATTCCTCCAACAACAAGATTATGTCCAATGGGGTTTTTATTGGCAAATTTTCACAATGCAATGAGAAAAAGAAGAGGGTGCAAAAGGTACAAATATGTTATTTTGGAAAAAAATGTGCCTAAAAGTTTTCACATTACAAAAAATCCTAAAATTGCCATATTTAGAGGATAAATTATGACAAGTTACCAAATTATAGTTGGAATCTTAAATTTTTCTCCTTCCCCTTTAACTTCTTGCTAAATTTGGCTAAGTCCTCTTGTGCATGCTCACCAATTTGAAAAAAAAACACTAATTATGTTAGCTTGGAGGGTTTTTTTGTTGTTGTTGCAAGGTGCATTTTAATGTCATGACAATATGACCATTGTGAATAAAATATTTAAATCTATACATTGTGTTCACATATCCAACAATGTAATCAAGATACATTCTATGTATGTTAAGTGCTTAGCGAAATTTCCCAAGCATATTTGGAGAGCACCTTATGTCCATGAATATCTCTCTCATAAAAGAGGAGGGATCTTATGCCTACTCTTGAAGAGTGGAAGGAAGATTATTACTATTTTGGGGCATGAGATCCTTTCAACTCTTAAAGAGAAATTTAAGAACCTTCCCCCTCCTATGCCTCATGATCTATGTATGTTTAAGTTCATGATAATGCTCGCATTGTGCTTTCCAATGGGTAAAGCTCACCAACGGGGGATGTTCCCAAAATGTGAGGCTGGACTGAGACTCAACTAGCTCATCCCATGCCCCCCTACTTTGAGGGCATGCACCCAAAGTTGGGCTTTACCTTACACACACAATACATAACACAATTTGCCTTTGATGTAAGAAGTTTTTCACTTCCAAAGAAACCTATATCACATGTCTAAAACTGCTGACAAGAATAGAAGGGCTAGAGCCATGTGAAACACTGGAGGAAATAGTCTCATCAATGTGATGGGTGTTGAAGTCATGGTCATGGCAAGGGCTGTGAATGGACTAAAATCAAGGATGGAAGCAATATATTTGAAGTGGAAAACCAATGATATCCCGCAAAACACCAGCATGATAAGTCAATCCTTTGCAGGATGCAATAAGTTTAGGCCTTGTAGCAAGTTGGAGGAGCTGAAACAATCTTACATGCATTGCTAGAGATCAGATTGTGGATCTTAAATGAAGGTTTGAGGATTCGAAACAATAGATTCAAAAGTGGAAAATCTGTCATTTCACTTGAACAGGAGTGCCGTTCGTCAACCCCTTTGCAACATACAGTAAATACAGGTCTTGTAGCACATTATACACAATCAGCACAACAGTCTCTCTTTAATCATGCATGCGAGTTTAGAATGTAAGTTGAGCCCATGGAGCTTATGCAAACTAATTGTTTGCTAAGTTACACAAACTTTTGCAAAATCCTGCAGCTTAATCAAAAGCCATATAACAAGCTCACAAAAGTCTTGTTGGTCATGTGAGCCTTGTAGGTGATGTGCTATGAAATGGTCAAGCCTCTTCCCATTATGTTGGGTTCCAAGCAAGCTGCCTGTTAGATTAGGGCGAGCTAGAGCAACAAACCCAACATCATAGGCAAGGGCCTGGTTGATTACATTAAGGTCTGGGGTGGCAGGTTCAGATATTAAAAAAAATTACACATTCCAGAAACATTTTGGTTGCTAGTAGAAACTGTATGATCGTCACTGGAAGATTATGTCATATATTATGGCCAAAGAAAATCACGTAATCTGCCATACCAGACCTTAATGATACATACTTTCATTCTTGTACTATGGAATGCTCAAGCCCGTCCCCATTCCATGACATTTTGGTCTGCTGTTATAGATTCAACAAATTTAAAGAATGTTCAATTGAGATTTTGGCCACTGTTATGAGTGTATCATGTTCATCATCAGAAGATTATGTCATATAATTTGGTCAAGAAAATGACATAATCTGCCGCCCCAGACCCTAATGTGAGCACACAAGCTGCTGTGATCCTGTGACCCCTTACAAAACCGACCTAAATATAGGTGATTCCGACCGTTGGATGCATTAGCATACCCGTTGAGATGTCGCCGCATCGCACGGTGCTTGCATTCATCACCTACACGCTGCTCGCCGAGCGAACATTGTCAATTGAACTTGGCCTAAGGAGCACGATCATCATCATTGCTGCTCCCGCCGCTGGTGGAAATTTTGTTGCAGCAAAGTACACAAAGCGAATCAGTGGTGTCGGAAGTTTGGTCGGAAATGGGTACTATAAATTTGCGCAATAAAACTTCATGTGTGGTGGAATCCAGCTAAAATGGAAATTGGGGCAGATTCTGACATATTCGGATCCCAATCTAGTTATGCGTGCAAAATCAATCCTTACTTCTTCTTACTCTGGACAATCAGGATTGAGTTAATTAGCCTACCTGCTTGACTTCACTATTGATTACCTTGATCAGTCATTGATTCAAAAAAATTAAATCAATTAAATTAAGAGAAAAAAACATCAATCCAAAAGTGAAAGGGAGGAACACAAAGAGAGGACCAATTTTCAAAGCCAAGACAATACCCAAAAGCGACAGGGAGGAAAAGGCACCAGCCTAAAATCGAAGCTCAAGCCAAGGTCCTCCACCTCTCACCAGTGGAGTGAAGCAAATCAGTCAAAGAGAGCGGAGGGAATTTTGAAAGAGAGCCAAGTCTGGAAGAGGGCTCATCAATGACAATAACCTATTCTGAGATGGATGAAGTTTGAGCTCTTTACAAAATTATCACCATCCTCTGAGTATAAACGATTCATAAAACTGACAAAAGGAAGGCCTCTGATGCCCTTATCTGACCAAGCTATATTAACACATTGGTGTAAAAAATCATTAATGTAAGCAGTCAAATACCTCCATATCAAGTGATAAAAAATATCCCCTGGGTGATAAAACCCATCCTTTTCTCAGTTATGATGTCATGGTTATCATGCATGAAACTTTCATGAAGGATTTCGTTTTATCTTCTGTTTGTTGACACTGATTAGCTAGCAATTCCTCATCCAGTGATTTTCAGTTGTGTTTGCATCATTTACTGTTTTAGGCTTCAGCACCTTTGTGATGGCGGATAAGATCATTCCCAGCAATGCTCACTATATGACCTTGCAAAAATGTTTTTCACATCCAAGTTTAGTTATTTACTTTTTTTCCAACCCCACCAATAAACTAAAACTGAGACCACAAATAGGTGGGAGACTACTAATAACAAGCCACTTGAAACAATCATTATGATTGGTCAATCAGAACGAGGGAATAGCAGTTAGATCATATTTATTGCACTCTTCTTTGGAAGGTGTTAGGCTTTGTTGTGGCTTATACAAGTCTCACAAAACTGTGCAATAGTGCTTGGCCAAAATTATTTTGATGAGCTAAATCCACACTAATTTACTTTCCTTCATCCAATTTTTATGGCTTAAATACTGAGCACTAATGAAGGATGCTCCAAGGAATTGAAATCCAAGAAGAATATGCCAACCAATATTTGAAAATTCTTTTTGGGAAAGTTTTCTGTTCTAAGCATTGGAAATAACTTTTCATGCTTGAAATGGTTGGAGAATTTTCAAAGGGTTTTTTGTGTGCTACTGGATCAATGCTAAACACTATTAGGGTAAAACTAACAAATTCACACACATAAACCTGCAAACATGAAAACTAGAAACCCCATTTATATTGAATCAAGTTTCAATAACAAATGAACCCATGTAGAAAACTAATGTTTTATAGTAAACACCTGACAACTTCCATTGGAAATAATTGACAGAATGCTTGAATGTTTGTTGGAGCTGAGAAGAGCTGAGTTGTTGATCAAGTAGCCGCATCTGAACCAACAAAGGGCTGGGTGATCAATACATCTACATATTTGTTCAATCTTATAAAACCTGGACTTGTCAGTAAGTGAAAGAAAGATAGTTGTTGGAGTGAGAGTCCAAGTCTGCCTTTGTTGCTCTGCTAACTCATTCTCCAAAGGCACACAAGATCCAAAGATAGGTCATTGAAAGGAAAGGTGTAGCTTGGCACTATATCAATGCCCAACAAGCTAAATCCCTGTTCACATTGAATTGGGTTTGAACAACACATAACAACCAGTGATTTTTTCACAAATTTTTTTGAAAAATTTGGAAAGTTTCATTTTAAATGTAAATTTGACACAAAAAAAAGCATTTTTTTGTGGAAAAGTCACTAGTCCACCCACTTCAAAATTTTGAAAAAACCTGATAACAACTACAGAAAACTAATAATATTCTGCAATCAATATGAGACAAGGAACTCTAGACATACATACAGCTGGATTCTCTTAGATTATGCCAAAGAAATGAAATAAAGAGTAGTTTTTTTCTAAAGCTCAAAAGAGACAAAGGTCATCCCCAATCCACTTGTGTGTTGCCAACCATGTGCTTTTGTGTTGTTGGTGCTGCACACGAGGGAATGTCTTACTAGTGCGCTTCCCTCAATTTGAGAATACATTTTTAATGTGCAAGAGGCGAAGGGCAGGTCCCTAGTCCAAAGCGGGTTTTGTGTTGTTTGAGGGCAAATGGCAACAATGACGATGTAGCCCCAAACCAATTTAGGGTATAGGCCTTAAACCACCAAAACAATATAACCGACCACTGACTTGCCCTTTGTCAATAAGAAAAATTGACATTTTATAGATACTTTGAATCTACCTCCCTTGCCACACTTTAATAGATTTGCAAGGTGCCTCAGGCTTGGAGGTTAGGAGGAAGATTATCTTTTATAAGGTACCTGGAAATACAAAGGAAAAATTCAGTCAGATTGTTATGTGGGAAGTAAAACTAGTGGTTTACCATACATGAAATACTGTATCATTTTGTTTTCCTTTTATTTCTGTGCTACCACTGGGTATCAAGGGAAAAAGGGTACTCTCAAAAAGGGGAGGAACAAACACACTCAGTGGTGACATGCACTCCACATCCAATATGGATTAATGCCAGCAGGTTTTGTGTTTTCTCAAACGCCTCCTTTAAATTGTTGGCACTATGTGGGATTTTTGTAGTGTGAAATTATATAATTTATAACATTTTTTTCGTGTTACAAAAAGGATAATGGAGGATATTTTTCCTAATCTGATTTTGTTTCTAAATGACTTAGTTGGTTTCTTGTCTCTTTTTTAATAAAAACTCTCAAGGACTTTCCTCCCAATTTTAATCCAAACTTGAAGTCCAAAAATGTGCATGTAGACTAGAGATATATCCCCTCCTTTCTTGCACTTGATTCATGCAGCTTGTGGCTTTAGCCATATGTTAATAGGTGACAAAAAGTTCCATCATCATCTTCCATTCCTTTTGCATTGCTTCTGTATTTTCACATGCAACAAAAAGAAGAGTCTACTGAGCTACATTCAAGTTAGAGTAGACATTTCATTAGAAGCTTGCAACCCCACAAAGAATGTTTCTAATATCTATCTTACCTTGTAGGTTAAGCAATTGTGACAAATGGAAGCAGGTCGATGGAGTGTCCAATCTGACTTCCACGCCTGCATGCCCCACCAAAAAAGCTCCACATTATGCATGGCAAAAAGCTAATGAACAATGAGATGCTGTATTCCATCCAGTCTCCCAACTAATAAACCCAACTACTATTAATTCATAGAATTCCAAAAGCAAGGGCCCCCAATGTCAACATTAGGCTATCCAAGCAGATAGTGAATTATGTACACTATGGTATGGTCTGTTCCACTTAGGAACGAGTCAGCCTGAGTAGAGTGAGATGTTGTTCTATTAGTAATTGGTAATAGGTTCTTCAAGGGCCAGTGTGTTTCAGAGTGTAATTGGTGCTCCCCACCATTGATTCTCATTGCTAGGTGATAGAATTACTTAAGTGTATATAGATGGAGAGATAACTTGGTAGGCAAGTCAAGAGGGAAGAAGGTCTACAACAATTCAGACATGTAGAGTGGCATGTGAGAAGCATATCAAGCTGGCATGTAATGATAAAGTATGCCGATATATAGCAAGCTGGCATGTAGGATGAAAGCATGTTGATATGTAACTAGTAGATTTGTTGTAGGTTGGCATGTAAACCAACAAGCCAGAATATATATGCATTTGAACCCATTGGCAAGCCGATGATTAGTCAAGTTGAGAGTGGCAGTTAGTTACGAAACAGTGAGAGTTTTGTTAGAGTAGTCTTTGTTGCATCAGAGTATAAGAGGGGAGGAGATAGACTCTTTCGAGGTTGGGATCAGGATGATGAATGTTAAGCATTCTATTGTGTAATGTTCCAGTAATACAATGACAACTTTGATATGGAAAAGTTTGTATTGTGTTTATGTGTGTTATGCATTTCTTGTGATGCTTTTGTGACAATGTAAGAGTGTATCCCTGGCTATTTTCATGACAATACAAAGAGTCAAAGAGTGAAATGAAAACTAATGAGCAATTGCAATACATTTATGAAGGCAGTAACTTCTACCTATGTAGGGTAAGGCCCCTTAGAGATACACATTTTGAAGATGAGGCAATTACTGCATGGGCCCCAAATTTTGTGAATGCCCTAATCTGAGGGGCCTCATTTGGAGTTAAAGCATTGGATAATTTTATATCCAATTTCCTTTAGATGGTCAGTCTAGCTTAACTTTGGTGATATATATTGTTGGCCAAGTTAGGGTTGTTTTAGAGGAACTATAGAGGCTAGTCTCATGTCTTAAAATGAATGATCTCTCGTTTCCAGGTCTAAGGAGTATACTCACAAAACTAAAACTTGTCAATTTTGGGTTGGGTTCAATTTATTAGATTGCCGATTCTCAAGTGGACAATTCTCAATTTTAGGAGGCCAATTGGTTCTGGATTCATGGTGGGTCTGGTTTTTGGCATTTAATCACACTCGAAACGAAGTGCCCCACCCCCTCAAGAAAGGGAAAAAAACACAAGAACAATGTCATTTGCAATTGGAACATATCAATGCTGATAATGTTGAAAAAGGAAGAAAGAAAAGAATGTTAATTGTCATATAACATGTATTTTGTTTGAGATGCATACTTTTGAAAATGAAATATCAAAATCTAAGTTGTGGGTGATTAGGTTATGGATGACTATGGGTCTCTACTTTTTAACAAGTTCTTTTTGGCCCACTTGTTGTATCTCGTGATTACATAATGTATCTTGAGTGGAAGGGATAATTGTTAAAGCATATAGCGAACTTTGTAAATGAAGAAAATTTGGAATTTATGGAGAGGTGATAAAAAGCACAAGTGAATGAAGAAGTTTATGATGTCTCAAGCATGGAATTAGGTTATTTTTTCAATTTTGTGAGGTAGGTGGATTGGTGATCATCCACAAGAAGACTTAGCTCAACACAAAAGTAGAATTCTTTTTCACTATATATTGGCAAAATATAACAACCTATGTTCTAAATATGACAAGTTGCACTTTCTTTTACCCCCAAAAACATCCTTTGGACATGTCACAACCCCTTATTTTTGGTCACCAAGTGGCAAAATTTTGTCATAAAAAAACAACTTATTTATTGTGAGAGGAGCGCAAAGCAGCAATATAAGAATTGGCCCAACTAATATTATGGGTCTAAATTTAAATCTAAACCCTACTTATATAAGTTATGCCTATAGCTAAAAGTTAGTCCTTTCAAAAAGACCTCAAAATTCATCAAGCTAGGTCTTTTATGGAATTTAGTGAACCTTGGGTTTTCCTAATGCGAGCCCAAGGTTGGGTTTCAAGGGTATTGCCCACCCTCAAGGCAGATTTTGTGGTGGTTTTGCCCCACCAAGAACTATTGGGTTGGGTACTTGGACTTAACCAACCTTGGTTATAAGGATAAATAATTGCATTTTTATTAGCTTGTAGGCATTTTCTTTTTCACAAAAGCAAATTTGCTTTGCTTTAAAAACACATTTTACCTTAATAAAAACAAGGGGTTTTTCAAGTTTTCATTTTTAGAAAATTGTTAAGTAACAAAATTTGCCACAAAAACTAATTGTACGTGCATTTAATTTTAGATCTACAACTAGTATTCATTTCATTCATCCAAATTGATAATTTATTTATTTTGATTCACATTGTTGTAATAATTTTAGATTTTATCAAATTTACCTCATCATTTGGGGTTTCCCATCCTTTGCACCTTTGAAGATTGGATACCGTGATTTTCTTACAATTATTGACAAAGATAGAAAATAAGAGAAGGCACCTTACAAAGTATAAGAACATCTCCATTGTGGTATTGTACTAGGCCTATCAACATCAATTTGACCAAAAAAATGTTGATCATGAGCTCCCCATTACAACCTTTTTTATTGTCAATTTTTAGTCACTCTTGCTTTTCAATATTCCTTTGCTTCGATAACATGTTTTTTGTCATCATTGTCAAGAACCTTGCTATTCCAAATGTAAAGTTTTTTTCTTCACACACTTTTTTTCCTTGGTGATGTTGAAGTTTCTCTATCATGGTCGAGCTTTTCAAGTGAGCATTGGAAGTTGTGTTTCCTATTTTTTTGTGTCTTTTTTTTGTTTTCATTCATTTGAACTAGAAGGTGTAGGTTAGTTGAAAGGGGAGAGGAGTGTGTACGTCAATGTAATAGTTTGCAACTTGTTGTAAAAGTTGGAAAATAGTTGATAAGAAACTTGCAAGTAGCAAATATTTTAGTGGTTTCAAGAACTAAAAGCTTCGAAAGATAAAGATTAGCTAATTAGCAAAGAAGAGGAGAACAATAGTGCAAGTTATGGCAAGTGAAAAGAGTAGATAAAATTGAGTAATAAAGTAGGTTGTAGCAAATGAAGAAAGAAAGATTGAGTAGCGGTATATTAAGAAGTTGTGTAAACCTAAGTGACATGGTTGTAGATGTGTTTTCAGTGTGAATTCACCAAAATTTAGGGTTTTCAAAATTTGTGTCATTTTTTACGTTATGCATAATGACGGTAGAAAGTCGATGGTCATTCTTTGTTTATGAAAATTAGACATCACCATAAGGATTTAATGAATGCATGTGAGGGAGGGGGGTTGTTTGTTGTTTGTGTGTAATGCAAGGTTGATTTTATCTTGGGAATGGTTGAAAATGAAGTTGCATTTGTGGAGCTTCAGCTTGGAAGGACGAACGAAGAAATAAAAGGAAGGGTGTTGTGGGGGAATGCAACAAAAGAGATGAGTTATCAAGTCCAAAAGATTGAGAGTTCTTTTTTGAAAATGTTACTTTATTGAATAGTTGTTACTTTATTTTTTTTTGTACCACTAGTGATTAGTTAGGGCAAAACACTATGTATTGTAAAGATGATATGAGGGGTTGGTGCCATAAAATGATGAATATTTGAAATGGTCTGAATTGTAGCATCACAACAACACATCTTATGTTTTACAATTGTTAATAAAACGATTATTGTTTTGTTTGACTGCAATTGTAATTACAAGTTCATGTTAATGATTGCATAGTTGAAAAGGACATTGTGGTGCCAGATGGCATTATGGTTTTGCAACTATAGTTGATATCACGATTTGATGGTTTTTACACAAATATGAAAAAAAATTAAATGTATTTTTATTCATCCAAAATTAAATAATAAAAAAATTCCATTAATTATTGTAACTTTTGGTGAATAATAATAACTTATGGTCATGTGATGCTAACATGGCATGCCACATAGCAATGAGGTTGACTAATAATTGCAACACTTCATGACTTGTGAGATTAACTTTACATCATGATTCATGTGATTGATTTGATGAATTAATCTCATTTATTAACTAGTTGAAAATATTGTTATCCTTTGTGATTAATAACGACTTGGTGTTCCATGTGATGATTACATATCATGCCATTTGGCAACAAGGTGTCACAAATTTTCATGGCAATCCATGAATTTTTGTGACACCATAAATTTTTGTGTGTTTTGAACTTATGGCACTAATATTTGTCATGACATGCCATAATTTTTTGTGTGCCACAAGGTTTTTGAAATCATGAATTCACATGCATGTGTATGCGTATTAAACAATCTATTGTTAACTTGTAATCATGACTATAATATTAATACTCGTTTTGGAAAAGGTCACACATAACTCCTTGATTTTTTAACTATTTAACACATTGGCTTAAGTTAACATACCCATTAAGTTAACATATTTATGTAGGCTATTTAGTAAAAACTTATTTTGTAATATGAGTTACTTTATAAGTTACTTAATTAAACATAAAAAATTTATTACATTTAGTATGTTTAAATATACCTAGAATAAGTTACCCTACTAATAAGTTAACCTAGGTAGGCTTGCTTAGGTTCTTAGCTTTAAGTTTTTTGGTAGGTCAACTTAAGTAACTTCATTATAAGATATTTTATCAAGTTTGTAACTAGTTCAAATTTGTGCAACTAGATGCGAATAGATGCAACTATGATGCGATTAAGTGTGACATAATTATCCTAAATTTTTTTTTTTAGCCTAAAAATGCCTAGGTTAATTTAGGCTAGGTTAGTAAGTAATATAGGTTGATAAATTAGTTTGTCTTAAGTCAACCTAGGGAGGTCTAGGTCTAGGCTAGGTTGGTAGGTAATAGGTAGGTTGACTTAGGTCAATTTAGGGTGGTCAAGGTTGATTCAAGATTAAAATTTTTGAATTTTATAGCTTTGTGTTAAATATAATTAGTATAAAAAAATGTGGTAGTGCAATGGATGAGGACTTGAACCCCAAAGTGAAAGTGAGGGGTTCAAGTTTTCATTTTTGCAACCTATGATACCTAGGCCACTTGGCTTAGGTTAGGTAACCTAGTCTAAGCTTGTTGGGTTAGGAATTTAACATTTATTTTTAATTTAGGCCACCTAGCCTAGGTTAGGTAGCTTAGGTTGCTTAACATAAGTAAATAGTTAGTTTAGCTAGATTAAAATAGGTTAACTTTTGGTCACATTATCTACATGGGCTAAATTAAGTTGATTTTTGGTCATGTGCAATGATTCGTAATGTGTTTATAGATTTTTGACAGATGTCATCCATCTATCAAGGCGTCTTTTATAACACTCAGTCAAATAAAATGACTAAGTTGAAATGACATGCACTTTACATGTCATACAAAAGTTAATGATGACATGGAATTTCATTATTATAAGAAAATTGAAAAATCTTAGTCATTAAAACGACTAGGCTTTACAACTGAACATCCCTTGTGACTAAATGGGTGAAACAACATGGGTTTAGCAACTCACTAATCATTAGTCACATATGTCCTTTCTGACTAATATGCAGTTATAAAGGCCAATTACAAAACCCAAAATGTGTTGTTGTGCATATTAAACATCTAAACAAACCTATAATCATTCTTTTGAAAGGAAATACATTAGTGGAAAAAATAAACTTGGGATTTGGTCTTTTGGGATGGTTAGTATGAGAAACTCATGATGGGTATCCTCAAATCAAGACAAGAATTCATGTAGTCTATGAGTCTATTAATATGAAAACCTAATCCTACAGCTTGCACTCTACATAGAACAATTTGTTTATGCTTGTAGTGGTTTTGCATTGACCTAATACTATCCATCCACACCACCAATGCCGCAACTTTAAACCCATAGTTGGAAGGGATCATAGAACATTGTTGCAATAATACAACCATTGTGCAAATAATTCATTGTTACATTGCATGTTAGTGATGGGGATTTAGCAGTTCATAAGACTAATTGAACACTAAGAGAATTAATTCATGGCTAAACCTCTAAAAATCTTGAAAGAATAATTAGGTTGTGGTTTGAAATTATGTAGGACATTAGTTGAATAGAGTAGTAATTGAATGAGTTCCCTAGTGTAGTAAATGGCCCTGTAAAAATATTGGAGTTCAACAATCTGTAGTGAATTGTAACATAGAAGTAGGGGCTATATGTCTTTGGTTTGCAAACTCTTCCTACCTTAATCTTTAGTTTGATAGAATTACAATTGTTAATAGGTTACAGTAGCATTTTTCAAGATTAAGGCTTAGTTTGTGTTTATGGTACATTTCTTTTTTGTTACAGTGGTAGGTCGAAGAAACAATACTAGAAAATAAATCAATTTTGGGGCTCATGATTCATGAAATGTTGATTTGAGGTGGAGAAGTGATTGACATGTTATAGGAAATGGCTAAATTCATGAAATCATTAATTTTGAACTATTTTTTTTGTCTTTCCCTCCACAATCTCATTCTTTTGGAATGATGATGCAATTTTTGTGTAATATATTTTTTTTCATTTGTTTTGTGTCATGCAACAGTGGTGGTGCATAATAGTTCTAAAATGGCTTGTTTGGCAAACTCTTCAACAACTTTGGTTTTGCCAAGAAAATTTGTTAGTTTGTGATGGAAATGTTATAAGACTTCATTTTAATAATAGTAAACCTTAACCCCCCAAGACGTAAAGCTTATTCGTTACACACAATCTCGGTTATGTTAGTCCAATATTCCATTACATAAGGTACTATGATTCATCTCCCTAAGCAAAAATATGATAAATTATAGCCAAATGTTTATGGAACAATTTTAAATAGATCAAATTATATTTCAAAAGGAATAAAACACCCTTCCCAACAAATAATAAACATGTTGATAAAAATGAAAATATATTGTGGAGCATACCACTTTAATTTTGGTATTTTTTGAACAAACTAGTCATGGAAAAAAAAAGAATTTTGGGAGGCATCCCCTAACTAATTAATGAATTGAAATCAAAGGTTATTATAAAAATTAGACTTGTTAAACTTGGAACCATTGGTCAATTTTTTTTGACTCAAACTCGAAACCTACATGTTTTATTTTCTAAATTTTAAAACTAGGCTTAGAACTGCATGAGTTTCATTCATTAAAAAACTAGGTAAACCTAGACTAGATGGTTCCAATAAAAGCCAAGACCTAGCCAACATTGGTATAGACTTGATATTGAAACATGTATTACCTTAAGTTTTTATTAAACTAATATTTGTACACAAGGTTAATATTACCTTTGGTAATACTACTACCTTATAACATAGTCCTTCAAAACCACATCAATACATAAATTAAATAATAGAAAATGCACAAGCCTACATCAAATATCAAGGTTGGTGTTGATACAAAGTTGGTATTGCCTCATGTTGTATTATTTTGTAGTGATCGTTCAATACCATACCAATGCATAAAATGGACAATATATTAGTGTTGTGTAGTTACTTGAATTTTTTAAAAAACTATCATTTTGGGTCTTTCTTGAGTTTCAAAGAATAGGTTACAATGACAAAAACAATATTTTTACCATTAAAAAAAACCTCGTTTGGCTTTTTGAAATGCCAACTTCACAATTTTTTATAGGATCAATTATCTTACTCAAAATTGACACTTATGTGTGATAGTTTAACTTTGAAAATATTGCCATGTGTTATGGCTTTTTGAAATTGTGAAATGAATTTGAATCAATATGTAGGTTTTCCAATCTTAAGATTAAAGTCGTGTAATGTTAAACAAACATTGCAAACATTTGTCACAATGTATGTTTTGCATTCACTAGATTAAAGTTGAACAACATAAAAAACATTTGACACCCAACAAAGCTCAATTACTTATAATAATAAAAAGATTAATAAGACACCACTAGGTTTGGACCAAGTGATATTAAGAGTGAAAAACCAATCAACTTTTGGTTCTAGAGCAAAATGCAAACCTAGCTTTGAAAAAAAAGGATGGGAATTTCAGGATGGGACTAAGTTGATATCACAAATTTGAGTTTGAAATGAAGTCAATTTGCACAAACCAAGAAAAAGAATGGTTAGTGCAAATTGAAACCAAAATGGTGCACAAACAAAGTCACGAAAGACAAACATTCACATGATTCACCATGTCTTGAAATTTAGAAGAGTCACCACTCTCACAATATACTTTGTGATTGGCAGTGAATATTTATTGACATGGTAAAAATTCACATAATGAATTCCTTGAATTTTTTTGATTTTTTCAAATTTGTGAGCTCATAATTATTGCATAAAAATTCATATTGAAAAGTTTAAAGGAAAGATTTGTAATCCTTAAAGAGACTTTCCAATGTCATATTAGAAATTTTAATTAGACACCATCTATTTCTTGTTTCTTAGGTTTTAATGGGTTGGGAATCAAATTGTTAGTTTGACTATGGCCATTTATGTTACCATAACTTCAACTTTGGATCTCGATATGGAGAATGTGAACCCATTTTTTATATTTACTTTTCAAGAAATTTTTAAAAGGGCTCAATTTAAACAAGGTTTGCTATTGCATTTTTATTTTAGAAATTTGGGACATTTGTAAAACTCTAACTCCCAAAGAAGGAATCAAGGTTGTTAAAATTATCTAACATCCGTCATGGCATTGCTAGGTTAGGGATGCAACATTCCTTTTAACATCCCTACCAAAGGTAATTTTAAAAACATTTTCCCCAATTTTTTTGTGTCAAACTTATTTTAATTTATTTCTTGTTGTGTTTTGATGTTTTCCCAACATTGCTCAATGCCTTCTTGATATTATTCAATGTTTTTTGGTTGTTACTGAATGTTTTTCCAATATTTTTGCTGTCCCTTAGTGTTTTGTCAATGCCCTCATTGTCCGTTGACATTGTTTTAGTGTCCCCCATTGCCCAATTTTTTTTCAACATCTTCCAAAATTTTCTTATTATTGCCCAACACCCTTTAATGTCTCCCCAATATGTATTTTTAATGCTACCCAACACCTTCAACATTTCCTTGGCACTACATATATAGTGTTGTAGAACATTTCCTCAATTCTACAAAGTGTCCCTTTGCAACTTTGCATAATGGTGTCATCATCTTTTGGTGTCTTCATGATGTTTATTTTTTGCGCATTTTTTTTTCTTCTCTATGGTTCCAAAGCATCTTCCTAACATTGTTTGACATCCTTCATTATTGTCTAATGTTCCTTGACGTCTTTTTTATGCTACCCAACATTCTTAACATCCCTTAATGTCTTTCCAACTTTTCATTGTTGTTTAAAAAACAAAATTCATGCGGACCATCGGTGTTTTCCCATTATTCCCAACCATTCTTGTTGCATGCTAAACTTGTCTTCATGATTCCCTAAACTTGGTCAAAACATCTACAAACCTAAAAAATGTTGAACCAAAAAGTTACCAAGGATACCCTATTTAAAACATCCCCAAAAATAACAATGTTGGTAATTTTAGTGGGAATTCATTTGAGAGTGTTCAAATTCATTTTTGTACATTCTCACACATTTGTGGGAGGGTCTTGAGTCTCAAGATATTATATGTTAACCCAATTCCCTCAATTCCCTTTTCATGTTTTAGCTTTGGTTGCAAACTCAAGGTTAGGGTTGAAGCCCAAATTTGAGGTCATGATAATTGAAGGTTAAGATTTCTAAATAAACAAGCTAAAGTTAAATAAAATTGAAATTTTAGAAATTAATTAAAGTGACAAACTTCACAAAAATAAGTTGACATTCAATAAAGTGTAACAAGATCTTTTGTTGACAAGATTGAAATCAATTAACATTTGCAAGGATACAAAGTTAACATTGAATAAAATGCAAATTACAAAAAATTGATTGAAGTTGAACAATTTCACATATACAAGTTGACACTCAACATAACTAAAATATAACAAAACCTAACCCCAAGATAACAAGAAAAAATGAGTGACATGAGACACTTATAAATTTATCAAAAACATTGACAAAATACAATGAAAATTCTTTTTAAAGAACCAACAACCTTTAGCAACTTGTCTGTTTTTTATTTTCCTCAAACCTTTTTTTGAAGATGGCAAAGGATTCCTCAATTGAAATAGGCACAAGTTGGAAAGAAAAAACAAAATAAGATTGAAGATTAAAGTTTAATAAATTTGTAGCTCCAAAACTTTCACGAAGAAAATCCTTCTACTTGCATATATTTGTTTTAATTTGTAAATCTATCATCCAACTTTGTGGTTCCATGTATGTATTTACCATTTGCATAACTTGGGGATTCAAGGTAACATCATAAAAAAATAACAATGATGATTACACTAAAAAGGATTTGAAAATTTAACATTCAATTGGTTTTTATTTGTAATTTACACATATGACTTGAAAGCCTCATAGTCACCTAAAACAAGTGCTAGAAAACAACTAGTTATAAAAGACACCAATGGTGGTGTATTCGAATCAATAGTCACACCTAGTTACAATTACAACTAAAATATAATTTTTTATCCTTTGATATAATGATCGTTAGTTTGATAAATATCACATTGTAGCTTATGTGGATTTTTTCAGCACCTAAATTTGTGACTAGATTTTGGATAGTCACATGATGCCACATGTTTGATGATATGTGATGGTGATTTAGTCATGTGGAAATTTTGCATTTGGCCTATATACCTACCTACCTAGGTAGGTAAAATATTAAATAGGTAAGTATTAGGTACTTAGCGTAGCTAGTATTCTTTGACTTAGCTAGTAGTGTTTCATAACTTAGTTTACTTACCTTAACATACCTTATCCTACTATACCCTACTTACCTTACCTTACCTTACCCTACCTAGTTTACCTAGCTCACCTTAGTTATCCTAACTAGTAGGGGTGTTGTTGTCCTTAATTTGGGGGATCTCTTGTTTAAGTTTAGGCAACCTTGAACAACTTGGGGACAACTTGGGGGGGGGGGGCATGGGGGATGGGACGCAATAAGAAGTATGTTGGGATACATTAGCAATATGTAACAATGTTGGATCAAGGACAAAAAAATGGTGGGAGGTGTTAGGCCATTTTGAGATGCAAGTTACAACAATAACACCAAAGAAACAATGGGATACACCACAAGATAACAAGGAAAGAAGATAGGGACACTAAGGGATGTTGAAAAGAAGACGAAGGATGATTAGCACATTGTTCCACCATCACCCTTGATGTTTGGGTAAATTCGAACCTTTTTCCAAATTTAAATAATAATTGTAAGCAAAAAGAAATTGCATGAATTTATTTTTACCATTGGTAGGGTTTAGAAGAGGGATTTTAGGCACATGGTTTTTAGCAATTGTGCTACTTAGCTTAGTTTAGCTTAGCCTACATTGGGGGACATCATGTTTAGGTTTAAGGAACTTCGTCAATGGGTGTCCTTAATAATGAATGACATATGTTCATTTTTTCATCAAAAATTTCAATTGAATTTATAATAGTCATAAATTATAGTCACATGTATGATTAAAATCTAAAGTTATTCAAATTTAATGAGATATGCAACTATTACCATTCACAATTATGGTGACATGTAGGATAGTTGCTATAAGTGAAGTTGCAAACTAGTGGATTCTAGTTGCACACTTATAATAACTATTTAGTTCCCTAAGCATATTCACAACAATAATATCTTCTTTTGATTCATCATATTTAACACAACCATGCTTACGTAATCATCCACAAATGGCACCCACTATGAATCACACAAGAATCTCACTTTGTCTTCGATGAAGGATTGCCATTGTTAAGTTCCAAAGTACTTGCCTTGAATAATATAGAGAAGAATTATGTCATGCAAATCACAATGTTTATAACCTTTATTATTGAGAACAATTTCAGAAATTGTATGGCATAATGAAAGACAACAAGTGTCTTGATATCATATGTGTCATGACCTTAACTTGGGTGCATGACCAACTCTTGGGAAGAACACAAAATGTCCTTCCAAGTTGGAGTAAGTTGAATGCTTCCAAGTGAAAATAGGATGTGATTAGGTTTAAAGGCTCATGACAAGAGAATTGAACCACAATGGTGTCTTAAGAACCTGGAAATAAACTTTCACAAGTTGGGATGATGCAAAGGAAGTGAATCCCAAACACCTTGAAGTGGGAATCACTTTAAGAATTAGAGTTTTGGAGTGTCCCAAGTTTATGATACAAAAATGCATGTAGTAAACATGGTCTGAATTGGGCCTCCAATATATCATTAGAAAGATCTTGAAACATAAATGTAAAAAATGGGCTCACATTTTCCATTTGGAATTGTGAGATAAGAGTTATGGCCAAAAGAAAGATTTGGACTTAGGACCATTAAAACTTGAGAAACAATAGTCAAATGGCCTCCAATTCAAACACATGTTGGAAATATCACAATAAGAAATACAAGATATCATGGTTGCATGCTCAAAAAATACTTGTTTTGAGGGAGTTAAGAAGCTTCAAAATTTGGAACATTATGTGTTCTAATTTTGGGAATCCATTTTTAGACTCTTGAGAATTTTGGTCATTTCAATGCAACATTCACGAGCAATCATAAAGCATATTATAAAGGAGGAAGTGGTGATCCTTCTCAAGTCCAAGTTGTGTGTGTGAATTTTAAGTGAGTTCATGCCAAATCTATAACCCATTTGATTCCAAATGCACAAATTGCCTTCTTCTCTTGTGCATTTTCACATGTTTGTGAGCTCAATTTTGAGGAGCTTGTTTTAACCCATCTTGAAATTTTCACACCTTCCTTTAACTTTCAATATTGCAAAAGTGCGGTCTAATTCATTAACTTATTATTATGAGATCTTAAAAATGAAATAAGTTCATCCCACCGTAGTGATTTCACCTTGACTAAAATTAAGTCATTATATGGTTAAATATGCAATCATCATTTTTCATTACTAATTTACATAATTCATTATTAATTGATGTAATTCACTATAATAAATAATTTTTTTTAATGTTATTGCTTTAAATATCCTAAGGTATTGAACCTTAAGGTATTGTAAGCTATTATGCCTTAAGTTACACCCTAAGTTATATTATGCTATATATTTGCATGGAGTTGGGGAACACAACCAAAGCTTTTGAATTTTTTGCAATGCATTGTATCAAAAAATTTATGCCTTGATCATTTGTGTTGATATGTACAACACTAAAACATATTGCTACAACAAGTCGATTCACTTGGAAAACCATTCACCTTCTACTAAGGGATATTTGTATATTTTCTTGTGTGTAGCACCTTCTTTCACATCTGTGAGCAAGAAAAAATCACCCACAGACTCATGGGCATCAAATTTGTACTTTAGCATGCACATGAGAAAAAAAGCCTTTAAACAAAAGATCACTGACAAACAACAAAGATCACATCATCAACTAAGGAAAGAAAAATAACTCATGAGATGAAAGAACTAACTCCTTTTGAGATGAACCTAACAAAAGTTCAAGCAAAAAAACATGCAAGAACTTGGAGGTGCTGATTCTTTCATCCGCAAGGTTGTTTGAGCCCCTGACCTCTAGAGGTTCATTCGGGCCCTGGATATTTGGTGTGGTCATCCCTGGCGGTCTAGTGCATATACCAGTTTATAAAACTGTTGGGTATCTGCCCTTGTTTCTCATTACTGCTCAATACTGCAATAAACTAGTGTTGTGTGGTTCTTTAATTTAGAATATCAAAGAACCATCGGTTCCGATTTTTTGAAAAAACATTCAAAATCAAAAGAACTGATGGTTCCAGTTATTTCAAAAACCTTTGAAGAACCCATAGTTTTCATGAAAAAATAGACAGGTCTTTGAATTTTTCATACTTTTGAGAACCATGGTAATATACCAAAACCAATTCGTGGAATATTTTAAGAACCAGAGGGTAAGGGGGGGGCGCGTATACACAGGTTGATAACCAGTGGGTATCTGTCCCTAATTCTGAGAAGCACCCAACACTACAATAGCCCATGCACATACTATATAACCAGACCTAGGCTTGATATTGGTACAAGGCTGGTATGCTAGAGTCATACCAACCTGGTAGGATGCATGATCCTTCAATACCATAGCCTACCAGAGCCAAAGACCAGACTATATACCAGACCAAGGCTTGATTTTGGTACAAGGCTGGTATTGCTGGCTTGCCTAGAGCCATACCGACCTGGTAGGATGCATGATCCTTCAATACCATAGCCTACCAGAGCCAAAGACCAGACTATATACCAGACCTACACTGGAGAGTACCTGAATTATGAAATGGGCACATTTTCCCAAAGACAGTAGCTATTGTCTGTCCAAACGGAAGGATGGACAGTTTTTTGCAGACTGGTTTTGCAGTCTCTCTACTCTCTCTCTCTCTCTTTCAGCAGCTGCTTGCTTGCTTGCTTTCTGTTGTGGCCAAGGTGCTTTCTCTCTCTCTCTCTCGCTCGCTCAGAGATGCAGCTTGCTTTCTGGAGGAATAGCCAAGTTGCTTTCTGTTGCTATCTCTTCTCTCTCATCAGAGGAGAGTTGTTTTGTCCGCTTTCTGTAGAAGAACAACCTACCTGGTGGGGGTGAAGAATATAAACAATCCAGATGAACTGTTGCAGTAAATAGTGGCGCTGCTGGCGTGGATCTCAACGGGTCTCTGACACAACAAGTTTGCTCACGCCTCTCTCTCTCTCTCTCTCTGTGTCCGGGTCCCACTTGTCTTTGGCCTCCTCAGTTTCTGCAACTTCAATCTTTTCCTTTTCTCATGTAGGTAGGAAGTCTCTTCTCTCCTCCTTGCGCTTTCTTTCTCCAGAACTTCTTTGTACACCCCCGCTTGCAGCTCTCCTCGGAACAATGGTGGCGTTAACTAATCACGTTGTAGCCGCGAGGATTTTTTGGAGTGAGCTTTTTGTTTTAGAAGCCTGAGGCAGCTTCTCTTCTTGTTCTTCTGTACCCTGCAGCTTATATTCAGCTAGTTTTGATTTTTCTTTCTTCTCTGCACTGTGGTTCTGTTCTGTTTTGTGTTTTTTTTTTTTGGGTTTTGTTTTGGGGAAGGTGTTGTATGCATGTGCCGGATGAATTTGCGTGTTTTTTTTGTGATTTTGGACCAGGAGGTTCTGAATTGGTGTTTGTTGCTGCAATCTCTTGTATTATAGCGCTGTAGGTAGTGCTGTGCTGAGCGTCTCAGCTGGTTTGGTAAGATCGATGCGGAATTTTCTAAGCCGGCGGAGTTTATATATATGTTGGAGCTGAACAAGCTGCAAGTGTGATTTGTGGGCGCGTGGTCGAGCTTGCAGTGTGGAGTTTGTATTGCGCTTTCTTCATTCACAAAATGGGTCTCGCGGGCGCTCGGCAATATCTTCGTCGCAGGCATTCTCTTTCTACCTGAGATTCTAGTTCAGCTACTGCAGCAGTTGGTACAGTAGCTAGCTGGTGGTGGTGACGTTGTTGGGATTTGAGAATCGAGTTCAATTCCCACATCAGTGAGCTGAAGCTTTACAAGAGCAGCGAGCTCGACCGCACAGCTTAGAGATTCGAATAGGTATCTTGTGTGGATCCATCTCTGATCAACTTAGCTGGTATGGAAGGAGAAAACCAACAGAAGAGCCGGCGGAATCGATGTTGTATGCGTGCAGCAGCAGCAGCAGCTCAGTGCAGAGTGACGATGATTAACAGAAGTCTATTGCTGCTGCTGCTCTCGACGACATGTGTTTTCTACTCTCTTATGATCGGGGTACTAGCACAGGACACTTCATTCTCCATGATCCACGACTTCACGCAGGAGAATATGTGTCTGTTGGGTTCCTCCTTCATCCGTCAAGGGGACCTGGAGCTCACGCTGGACTCCACAGTGCTACCCGTGACTTTCAGTGTAGGCAGAGCGCTGTACAACAACATGGTGCGCTTGCGGGACCCGGCTTCCAACACCGTAGCTTCGTTCCAGACCGTGTTCGGATTCTCGATCCAGTCCTTGACGGGCGTGGCGGCCGGCGATGGTCTCGCCTTCATCATCGTCCCGGACGACAGCTCCATCGGAAGCTATGGCGGTTGGCTCGGAGTGCTCAACACGACCACGCTGGGGAACCCAAGCTCGCGCACCTTCGCCGTGGAGTTCGACACCTACGACAACCCCAAATTCCAGGACCTGAACTCAAATCACGTCGGCATCGACATCGATACGATGGTGTCGTCCGTCTCTGTGGATGCGTGGGCGGGCGCGGGCATCAACCTCTCGGAGGGTGCTAACCTCACGGCATGGATCGACTATGACGCGGGGATGAAGCTTCTCGAGGTCAGACTCGTGCAAAACTCGCTGCAGAAGCCCTCATCCCCATTGCTGAATGCAACTGTGGATTTCTCCCAACTCTTCGACGAGTACATGTACGTCGGATTCTCGGCTGCCACTGGCTCTCTCGTCGAGGTTCACACTGTTTACTCTTGGAATTTCACTGCAACAGGTTTGCCTCCTGTGGGTTCTCCTTCTCCCTTGCCAGCAGCCGCTGCAACTCCTCCTGTTGTCGCATCATTCCCACCCAGTCCAGTACAAGCTGCTGCTACTGCAAACCCGGTGGCGGGTGCGGGATCATCCGCAGCCGTGGGTACCGCCAGTGCAAAGTGCCGGGGGCGTGAGAAGCTGCAATGTCAGGTCGAGGTGCTGGTCACGGGGTTTTGCATCGGAGTCGGGGGTTTGTTGACGCTCTCCTTGGCAGTAGGGTTGTGCGTGGTGGTGCAACGGAAGCTGCTGCGACGGATGGAGCTCTGCTCGGCGCTTGCTCCGAGTTACTACGACCACGATTCCGGGAGCGGCTTGATCAGCGGGCCAAGGAAGTTCACCTACAAGGAACTCAGCGTGGCGACGAAGGATTTCAGCTCGCAGAGGTTGCTGGGAATGGGAGGTTCTGGCAGCGTCTACAAAGGGGTAATGCCGGATGATGGAGCTATGGTTGCAGTGAAGTGCATTTCGGGAGACTCCAAAGGCAAGAAGGAGTTTCTTGTTGAGCTTTCAATTATCAGCAAGTTGCGGCATCGTAATCTGGTGCCCTTGCAAGGTTGGTGCCATGGTAAGGGTCAGCTTCTTTTGGTCTATGACTACATGCCAAATGGAAGCTTGGACAAGCTTCTGTTTGCAAATCTGGAGGAATGTGTGCTCTGTTGGGAGAGGAGATCCAAGATTGTGATAGGAATTGCAGCTGCTCTCACCTACTTGCATGAAGAATGTGAACAGAGAGTATTGCACAGAGATGTGAAGGCTAGCAATGTGATGCTGGATGCTTCATTCAATGCACGCCTTGGTGATTTTGGGCTTGCTCGCCTGAGTGAACACAACAAGTCCCCAGAAACAACAGAAATTGTGGGCACTTTTGGATACATGGCTCCAGAAAGCACACGTGTTGGAACATTAACTGAGAAATCGGATGTGTTCAGTTTTGGTGCTGTGACTCTGGAGATTGTGTGCGGACGCCGACCCATCCAAAGGGGAGCAGCAACTCCTCCTGATGAGATTGTTTTGGTGGATTGGGTCTGGGGTTTGCACCAAAAGCAAAAGTTGCTCCAGGCAGTGGATCCAAGGCTAGGAGCTCAACATAATGCTGAGGAAGTCACCAAATTCTTGCTTGTTGGTCTGCTTTGTTCACATCCAGATCCTGATGCCAGACCCACAATGCGACATGTGATGCAAATTTTGAGTGAAGATGCACCATTGCCGGTCGTACCAAGCTCCAAGCCCGTGCCCACATACCTGGCCACTGACCCTTCAATCCGATTACATGACATTATCACAGTAGAACATGATGGATTGTGTTCTTCCAGCACCATCTCTTCCTGTTAGTGGAGCCTTCGACAATCATCAATCAAGGATTGCGTTGGTTTTCTTAGACAATGATTGTCCATTCTGGAGGTTTGAATATCATCAATCTGCAAAACCATGTTTTCAGAAAACATGATGATCATCTTCTCAGTTCTGGAACTTGGGACAATCAATCTGCAAAAGCGTGTTTTCTCAGATGATGATGATGATGATGATGATGATTGTCAGTTCTGGAGGGAGCTTGGGTCACAGTTGATCTGCCAGTCTTGCTTTCTGAGATGCTGATGATCAATGCCATCAGTTCTGGAGGGAGCTTGGACAATCAATCTGCAAATCATGTTTTCTGAGACAATGATGATTGTCAGTTCTGGAGGGAGCTTGGACACTCAGTCTGCTGAATGGTGTTTTCTGAGACAATTCTGGAGTTTAGACAATCAATCTGCAAATCATGTTTTTTGAGACTGTTATTATCAGTTCTTTACTGATGCCAAGCATTAGATTGATGCAGCATTCCTTTCCATGCCAAAGCAATTAGATAAGATGCAGCAGCATTTCTTTTGAACTTCCTTCTTGGAGGGTGGAAAGTCTTAAAGATGCTCTTCAAGAGGTTTTGAGTACATCACTACTGCTGCTGTACAGAGAAGCAAGTACCCTCTTGTTCCTTTTCATGTGGGTGCAGATTGAGGTTTGAAAGCTCATTATTTGCTAGGGAGCAGGTCCCTTGATTGTTGTACCATAGCACAAGTCATTTGATGGCAAATTTGCCTACATAGATAGATAGATAGATCATCACACTGTTTTTGATGAGGGAATCGCTGCAGTTCAAAAGATGATTGATGATGATGATCTTAAGTTTTGTTCATCCTGACTCTGTATTTTGGTTGAAGCATTTTTAAAACTCTTGCTTTCCGAGTATGGGCACCACGGATGGATCCATGTAGATAGATGATTCAAGACATGACAAAGCTCTTTTTTATTTAGAGCAATTCAAAGCAGTGTGTGGGAGGGACTTTGCAGGTCATGAAAGAACTCAAGAAACTTGTTTTCCTTCACTGAAGAAATGAACCCATGTCTACAGCAATACTGACCAATAGGAATTTTCTGCTGGGCATCTAGGTTAGGCTGAAAATTGGCATATGGGTGCTACCCACTGTGTATTAAATGTACACTACTTATATTAAGAATTTGTGTTAAAAATGACATCAATCCCGTTAATGCATCCAGATCCTGTTGATGTGAATCTGTCAAATTTCTGAGTTCTTTGAACTTTTTTGTACAGCAAGATGTTCCTCAACTTCTTGCCTAATATCTCCAATTTTGAACAATTTTTTTCAATGTGGCTTCAGCAATATGTGTATTTGAAAGTCATGGAAAATGGTCATACACATGCTTCATCTATGCGGTGGCTCCATGCATGCACTTTTGCAATTTGGCAGCGTGGAAGCTGTGGTGGGACCATGAGGATTTAGTCCCAAACTTGCCTGATTCCCATTGCTCATGATTTTGGAAGGTTCCTGTTGTAATAGGTACTCAAACCTCTATACACAAAAACAAGATCTTGAACTAAGGAGCAAATTTTTCTGTGTTTGTGCATGTGAAAGCAGTACAACTCCTGTACAAAATTAATGTGTTGGTTTGAGAATTTGCATTTGAACCCAAGCTACAGTCAATTTTTCAATGGAAGTCCTGTAATGAATTGCTAGTATCAGATCCTAATAGTACTGAAATAATACTGAGACCACCAGAATGAGCTATGCAACATCATCTTCACCACAATATGAAGATCCCATGTGTGTGTGTGTGTGTGAGCACTTGGTTCCTATACAATTCAGACCCTATTCAATTCCACCTAACACGCAGGTCCACCCACTTTTCTCACCCTACACCCAACTGCTCTTGACCTACCTTGATATCAAATCTGCAGTACTGCCATACTTAGAATCTGGAATCAGTAGTTGAGGAACTGGGTAGGTTTTAAAGTAGATGAGCTAAGTACTCATGAGATTGCCACCACCCCATCCTTATGAAGGACACTCACAGAGTGAAGGCATCGCTGAAGATTGCAGTTCTGAATGAAGAATTCAGTCCTGTTTTCCAAGAGGAAAAGAAGGGATCTTGCCATCTATTACAGTCAGCTAGTAGCTTGTACTCCCATCAATGCATGCAACATTAGAGTGATATACATGTGGAGACCAGGATCAAGAGATATTTCCAGCCTCTCCTTCTTGAGGTTCAATAATTCTTGTTCTCAAGATATCCCAGCTTACACACACCTTCAGCTCCAAGTTAAGCCTCCACTACTACCCTTATTGAAGTCTCTCTCCCTTCAATCTCTTTTTGTCAACCAGATAATACAACTTTCTTACTTCTTGCTGTCAGGTTTTTGAAAAATTGAGAGGAGACACTTGGCTCTTGTTGGATTCATTGCTTTGCCGCTAAATCTAAGCAGCAGGAACACTGAGTGGAGCAAGGGAGTTACGAAGCAGATCAGATGGCAGATCAGAAATATTGTGCAAGACAAGTACTGCAGTGGATGACAAGCATTGTCTCATGTTCAATGTTGATGATGGTTCTTTCCAACAGCCTCGTTGAATGCACCGAGGAGACATTTGTTGACATTCTCAACTATGTGGGTACTGACCCCATATTCATTCACTGCCGTTCGAGGGACACGGATCTGGGTATGAACCAGATTGATCCAGGTGAAGACTACATGTTCAAGTTCATGCCCAACTTCGAAGGCTCGACTTCTTTCTGGTGTGAGTTTATCTGGAAAAGCTTGACCCAGGACTTCAATGTCTGGCGAGGGGAGAATTACATGGATCGTATGCCCTGTGCTGTGACAGGATCCTGTGTCTACAAGGTGTCTCCTGAAGGCTTCTACTGGTCCTCTACTCTGCTTGCTGCTGATGATGAAGGCTGGACATTCTGGAAGAATTGGGAATCTTGACTTAGAGCTAGCCATGCTTTCCCCATTTTACCTGAACTGAGCTGCTTGAGCTTTCTCTAGTGTATGAGCATCGTTATTGTCTCCAATCCTTAAGTCTGCTGCTTATAAGCAATATTTGAGTTAGAGAACAATGGCAGAGTATGAGCAATTTGTGAACTTGAAAGCATTCAGCTGTGACACAAAACTATATCAAGACTTAAAAGTCTCCATTGAGCTGATCTGTTGAAATTCCAGTATTCCCAGAGGATTGAACATAATGCTACTTTGGAGACTAGAAGGGGAGAGATCTTGAGATCATGAAAGAGTTAGAATACTCACTTTGCAATTCATGGCACACAAGCAACATTAAAAGAACGCTGAGAGATTGACCCATTTCAATGCAATCTCAAGTAGTTCTTGTTGTTGGATATATGAAAACTAAGATTAGAGAGTCAATTATGTAACTAGGAAAATAAAACATGATCAGCACTCACAGCAGCTACCTGCTAACAATGGTCAAGCTCAATTACTGCAGTGTAATAATTACCTCAAACTAAAAATTGTTCAATCTCTAAAATTGCTTTCAATCTCAAAAGAAGGTGTTGTAGCACAGAATAATTTTGCAAGCCTGATTTTGTGAAAATCATATTTGCAAATACAGATGAACACAGGATGAGTCACTGCTATCAGTATCTGTTGTTATCACTCTTTGACATTAGATGCTCTCAACAATTTATAGATTACTTCACACTCTGCTTGTGCATGCAAAATCAAATGATCATCATTGGTTGGAGGAACCAAAGTACTTAGCAGATGAGATGAATCCATCTAAGCTCTCTACATGGAATTGTGGACAACCAGAAAGCTGTGAACCCAGCAAGGTTTGTCATACACAAAGGTGGTGGGTGGGTGTCATTAACATCATTGCAACTGCAAAAATAGAAAATTACAAGTTACACAAATTCAGCAAAGACAACTGCAAACACAGAAATCATGGGCAGACAATTTGGGTTGCTGAACCAAAAGTCGAATCTTAAAAATTATGAACCCATTACCAACTCCCCTCCCTTCGTTCCTCAAAGGAGTAAAAACTAAACAAAATGGTTTACCACTAAATCTTGGCACCACAGATAATAAGCTTCACAATCATGTGACTATGTCCTTATCGATTTCAAAATTCTAAGAAACACAAAAAACACAGAAACTCAATCCAATGCAAAAGTTTGGTCTGAGCCTGTTTTGGGCCTCTGAACTTGATAAAGAGTGATACAAGTAATACTGAAAGCACAATGAGTATGAGCTGATTGTGATTTCTGCTGATCTTGAACCTAATGCAATACCCAACCATTCCAGCAGTAGAAATGCATCCACATGAAGGGCCTGATTGCTAACCAGGGGAAATTTATCAAGTGCACAACAAACCAAAATTTTAAGCCTTCTAGGTCCAGAGGACATGAGTACGGCGACATGGTATTAATATCAATTGCTTGGTGGCAAAAGAATGATGAAATTTGTGTAGAGAAAAAAGGGGATTTTGCTTGCACTCAAAGGGCCACTCACTACAGATAGAAATCCATTGGATGATAATTGTATTAATTATGGTATACCCAATAAATTTGGGTGTTGATCAGAACCAAATCAATGGGTTTTCAGAAAGTTGTTCAATTGGCCTTTTGGATTTCCTTGGTGGATGTGAGCACTCTGGAAGATCTTGCACTAAGGGCAATGGTTGGGGAGTTTTTGTTTTGATTTGAGACACTCTATGAGGAGCAGGGCAAGCTGGTTCTTTCCATCGAATGAGACGTAGTCGGGCAAGGTGAAGAGGTTCCTCAAAAATTTGAACAGGAACAAAAGTGGCCACTTGGTTCCTATGTAAGGAATTAAGGAAGGCAGCAGTGCGTGTTGAAAATGAGTTCATTTGATCACATAATTTCTCTAGATATGGCTCCAATTCACCACCACATGTCTTTTGATAATAATCTGCGGTGGTGCAACTAGAAGATTGGCTATACTTCGATTTTTTGGGAGTAGTTTGCATACGGAAATTTCGGAATTGGAACTTTCTTTCAACCTTGACCCCTGCAACATGAATGCCTTTGAGACAACCATAGTCATCAATAACAATACCCCCCGAGCTGTTGGGAAGACACCTGTAGTCTGCAACAGCTTGTTTCCATCCCTTGAAACAGACACGGCCTGTGAAGATGGTTGGGATTTTCAAACTTCTTTGCAACTCGATTTCCTGATGGCTACTGCACTTCATCTTTCTGTTTCTTTGAGCAATCTGATCATCAACGATTTTGGGGAACCCAAAATAGTGGACAACATCTGCCAATGACACATCAAGTGCACACTTGAGGTGGAGAGTTTCATGTTGAAGTCGCTCAATTGGCTCAGCTACAAACAGATCCAGACTTGAACTAATGAGGCTGTCTTTGATTCTTGCTTCAAATGTAAGAGGTCGTGGATAGTTTGGGTAGTCAATGAACATCCTGTATTTGCCTGGTCTGTTCATTGCATCTTCAATCGTATGCCAACAGCCTACGGATTCACCACCTGAGCCAACAAGTCCCACTGTTCCCCGACAATTCTTTAAAGACGTGGTAGTTCTAGCATTGCGACAGTTGCGTTCACAAACAAAAACACGGCCAACATAACATATGCTGCTCTCAATCATCTCTTTGATGTCAGGTTTCTGCTTTTCACTACACTTCGCTGCATCCATACCAGTCAGATGCTGGGAAGTATCAATCACCAAAGTAAAGCATGCAAGATTATGGGTCAAATTTCCCAATGTAGCTCCTTCCTACCCTAAATACAGATCAAGATAATGGTATTTAAAGAGCAAAGAAAATGTACTCATCATGTCTTCATTATATTTCTCCAGTAATGTAGAAACAATTGCCAAGTTGCGAACACTCTTGCACACATGATGGAAAGAGAGAGGTGTTGCAGTTTCTGATACCTGAATGAGAGCCAATAATTTTTTTTGCAGAAACATTTTCAATAATTGGAGTCACTCGGATTGTGAGTTTCTGAATGCCCTTAAGCTGCACATTGTCATGAGGTAAAATATACTCATTCCCACACAAGATTTCCACACACCAATCCTTTCCTATTCCACAATTTTTGAGTCTTTCCTTAACCTCACTAACAGTTGGAGATTCCATGTCCCATTCTATTTTCTTTGTCTCCTGCGGCAAATGGACCTCCAATTCTAGCATGGCTAAAAATGCACAAAACAGCTTAACTTCGGTATGTAAAATGGCTCGAAAAAAGAACAAGCCACCTATGAATGATACAAGAAAGAAGATATGTTCAACTCTATGATCTGAAGGCCTTAATTGAGGGAATCAAAGCACATAAAAGAATTATAAAGTCACAAAGAATGTACAGAAAAAGTTCCTGCTTCTGATACACTAGAGACACAAAGGTCTATTCAGACCTAATCTGTGTTGAAGAGGTGTATTCAGATGGTGAAAACGTATCAAATTGCCTGTTCAAGTGTCTTTCCATTCTCTCCATACATATATACACTCGTCCTCACTGCTGACATATACCCCACAGCTTGCACATTTCTCTCCATTTCTCTTTCCCTTCTCTAGACACTCATACCTTGAATACCTACAAATTTGTACCTGAATACTGGATACCCTCTCTGTTGGATGTGAACCACTTCTGAACAGGCTGTTGACAAAGGATAGCAAGATGACAAATCCGAATCAAGGAATCCTTTCAGTAAGTCAAGAAATGTGAGAGGTTCACGTATTCGCCCTCAGCCATGTCTGTTTCAAAGGTACTCACTACACGAGAAGTGGCCATCACTTCAGTACACAGAGAAAGTAAACAAAGGAGAGAGATGCAACATACAACCCTATAACAAAAGAAGGTGAATTATGTGCAGGTCACCAAAACAGAAGGCTCAATAGATGATTGGTAAAGTGTAAACCAGGTATGGCTGAAGAGAGCTTTCCAAAAGGTGACATGTCTATCACATGCCTGAGGCATTATCTACTAAAGACCAATGCCCAAACCACCAAAATTCACCATCCAAAGCCTCTAGAAAGCAAGACAAAAATGAACTCCACACACAATTCATCCATTCAGATGGGAAATATTGGAATGTCTGATGACGTCCTTTTCACAGAATCCCCACACTCAGTGCAGTTAGACTACCTGAAAACATCTTCCCTGCTTTATGAAGGATAGATGCTCACTGAAGCATCTCCCACCTCGGGGATTCCTACTTAAGTAAATAGACAAATCACTGGGCCCTGAATTCCCATTACTTCATCTTCTTCTCAAAACTAATTGAGAGAAATACAGAAAACATGCTGATGGCCAGTTTTTGTGTCACTGTCTTTAGGATACTTCCAGGTATGTATAGTTCCCCACAATAAAGATCAGTATGAATGCAAGCATTCGACTGTACAATTTACTCCTCATATAGAAGCATGCAGAGCCTTGTTGAAGGGCAAGCCAGCGACCGCATAACTCTCTATGCCACATTCATCATTGCCTCGCACAATTCGGAAGGTACCATCCTGTGGAGAAAGTCACACTTTCATAAGATTCTAACAACTCACCTGGTCATGCAACTGGATGCTGAAAATTACACTAAGCCAATCAACAACAATCTGGGAACAATATGCCTTGGACATAGATTGTTAGTTCTGAACTCCAGACTTGACTAAAGTGTGAAAATTACCTCGCCCCAGGAACGATTCCAAGAATTTACCACAATCTGCACAATTGCAAAAAGAAAAACAGTTACAAAGAAATTCCTGCCACTATAGTCAAGTGAAAAATGGCAAAGGTGCACTGACCTATCAAGATGGAAGATGCAGAAGACTTGCAACAATGAGTTAACAGTATTTTCCAGGTACATAGCAAAGCACGAAAAGAGACATACCCAGTAGTCAACACCTTCATCAGTTGTTCCCCAACCCACAAGCTTCACTGCATGGCCTCCCATGTAGTCACCATGGAGATGTTGGTAGACACCTGACTTGTAGTGTGCAAAGTCCTGCCAGACAGACCAAGACCATGTTATCATCATTGGAACTCATGACCTTGAATAAAACACATTTATGGACCAAATGGAAGCCCGAAGCCACACAACAGAGATATAGTGGTGTCGCTTGTCAGATCGTTGTAGTGGTTTGCAAGCTGCATACCTCATAGACATCAAAGGCAACTTCAACAGGCCCATTTTTGTAAACCTCTGCCATGAGGTCCTTGGGGTCCTCTGAGATGTCATAGGCACTGATGCCATGATGCTTAGAATCCAACCAGAATTCATCATTTACACAATTCTTCACACATTGAGGTGTTTCATAAATAGGATAACATCCTGGATGCCCACATCCCACTTGATCGAAATAAGGATCACACTGCCAACCAAGAAAGACATGCCAGATTTGAGAGATTATTTCTGGGCCTACAAGAGCAGCACAATGACTCTAAAAGTAAAATCCACTGAGAGAACTAAAATAGTTCTTACAAAGATCTGGACAAAGAAAAAAGATGCAAACTTCAACATTCAATTGGTGGAAATTGGGCCATAGCAAACCTCATTGGTCACAACACCAGTACGCTTGAAGTACTGCCAAGCTCTGATGGGGTAGCCACCCTCACACCCATCACCACACTCGAAGCCACAGCATGCCAGTAGGTCATTCTCAGACAACAGTGCAGTCTGTAGACAGTCAGTTAGCCAGCAAGTTGTCAAAAACATGCTTGCCTTCACATATAAAATCAACTGCAATTATGATTTTGGATCTCTTGTTGGGAGCATAAGGAGGTGAGTTTGATAACCTACTTCATTAAGGTGGATACAAAAGCGATCAGTTAATGACTCCACAGCTCCAAATGCCCAGCATGATCCACAATGGCCCTATACAACAACAGAGAAGATTGTTTAAAAAGGTTCTTTACAATGTCAATACTTCAGGCTCATAACTAACTGACCATCCAAACAAACTAAAATAAGACTGTTCCACTTGAGACAATCAACTGAACATGTGATGGGTTTAGGTATCTACCTGGTCTACAAATATGTGGTTGACACAAGACAGCCACAGTGCACAGTTCCACAGCCAGAGCCACATTCAGTAAATTACCACATCATTCAGTCTCCATCATTCAATCTCCATTGTGCTAGCAACTCTTAAGTCTAGCGATCATGAAGTCCACAACTGAGAAGGCTGTATGGTTAGTTCTCAAGCCTGGCACTTGCAAAATGCAATGGCACCTGACAAAGGCCCATCTTTACAGATATACTATGTCAATTAATGCTGTTGCAAGACCTGAAGATACCTAAAATGACACTGAGAGAAGGACAGCGATCCCACTCCTTCCTTGCATCAAAATTCTTAGGGAGCCTCAAATTCTCATGGTCGAAGCTGACTGTTGAGATTGAAGGATCCAGCTTCTTGGCCGGTATCATAATTGTGCCACACATTTTCTTGAGATGCTTGACCTGCAGTACAAATAAGTGTGAAATGACATGGATAAATGGATCCTCTAGTACTTTTTGAGTTTTGAATCTCTACTAACACCACCAAAAATTGACTCCAAATCACTTACCGTGTGGTGTGCAAAGCGGTCATTGAATCCAGCCTTCCAAGTTGCTTTCGGGTGGGCATTTACTTTGTCAACCAGTGATTGCTGCAATTCACTCCACATTCAAAACTCAGTTTCAAGAGGTCTACGGCAAGGAAAAAATCAAGAATTTAGAAAGAAAATAAAAACACAACATCAATCACAGTTCACAAAAGATCCATGGATACACAGACATCCTTGTGTGTGTGTGTGTGTGTGTGTTTGCTAACATGTCCAACGTGATTCTAACACATACCAACCAAGCACTAGGTATAGGCTGGCAAAACACACCTTCACTTCCACCAATGGAGACATCACTGAACTAAATAGCAGTATCCTCATGTGATGGAATGTCACCAGCTATGCCAAAGAGGTTGCAAACCTGGAGTATAGGTCTCTCATCACCAAGAAGCTGCTGAGTCTCACCAAGAAGCAGCTGGGGCTCCGTCCTTGCTGCCTGAAATCCAAAAATGGGAGGAAAAAAAGTTTCCAAATTCCTCAGAAAAGAATGTTCGGCAAAAATGATCAATCACCAAAACATGAGAGTAACTGGTTTCAGAAGCTTTCAAATCTCAAGTTTCAAGCTTGCCACAATCATCAGCACGCCATATTTCCAGCTCTAGTATCATGATGCTCGATTGTTCCAGACTCTCTAACGGACGAGAAAACCAAAAAATAAGAATTCCATCTCCCTGGAACCATGATGCTGAGCATCGCAGATTATCGAAGACCGATGAGAATTACGCAACTCAAATGTTCGTCAGAGATCACAAATTCTAGAGAGAAACGGACAAAATTGAAGGAAAATTCGAAAGTAGAAGAAGAATAAAAATCCCTACTTCCTGCACTAGACATTTAGACGGAATATTGCAAAACGCTGAAGTACTCCTCAAAGGATATAATAAAACTAGACTGCACGCCGGCTCACACACACACGGCTAGCTAAATCCGTGAGATCTGATCTAACCGCAAGATTAAGCCACCAAAACCAAAAAACACAAACACGGGTCCAAATTAGACTAAAATCTTCACCGCAGCCGACGCTCTTCTTCTTCTTCTTCTTCTTCTTCTTCTTCCCCTCGTTCTTTGATGTCTGTTGATTGTCAACAAAAAAAAAAACTGTCATACCTGAGCTGAGAATATCAAGCACATCGAAAGCAGCAGCACGGCTGCTGCACGTACTCCACTGGCCTGCATCTCCATCGATCTCTGCGCAACAAAAAAAAGAGAAATTGCAGAATCTGAGACCCTAGCAGCAAGCGTGCTGGAGATTTTTGGTGTCCGTTCCCTTGGTTTTTTCTTCTTCTTCGTCTTCTTCTGCGGCTCTCGGCGCTGCAACTCCTGGCTGCAAATCGCGGCGTTGCCACTCACCGCCTCTCTGCCGCTACTTGTGGAATCTGCGGGCCGCAGCGACACCAATAGTACAGACCAGCGTCCCAAGTCGCAGGAGGTAACATCTCAGCCCCTGGAGACTTCGGTGATGAATCATGATTGGGGGTCCTAGGTCTAGGTACCTACGTAGACACTATAGGCCATCTCGAGAATATCGCCTTGTGATCGGGCGGCTGAGATCTACTAGCGTAAGCCACATGGTTCAGATTACTCGAATCTTTGACGTTGAGTGTCCCCAATGACAGTCCCAAATTTTTAGAACAGGCAATCCCTTTGAGGGCCGGAGTGTAAAGAATTTGGATATATTAAAAAAAAAACTAAACTAAACTAAAATAAAATAAAATAAAAGAATTGGATAAAATTCCTTTGGTAGAAAAAGATTGGAAACCGTAATAGTAAGAGCGTTGCAAACGTGCACGTTACTCTAGTGCACAAGATATAGAGCCTTAAATGCATAAGGTGCCGTCTTCTATAAGCAAGAAACTTTATTGAGACCCTTATACATGTACAACTTTTCCAAATATTATTTATGGGTTTAGGGTTCAGGTACCTCTTATCATATACCCTTGATAATGTTAAAAAAAAAGTAAAAAAGGATAAATTATTTTATTTTATTTAATAAAATATGAGATTTATTTAGACCTAAACTTTCATAGGCTTAAATCTAGTGAGACGATGCACACATGTGATGTCAAATTATGATAATAAAATTGCATAAAAATATTTCATTTAAATGTTTTTTGAACATACATAAAATGAAAGACCATTGAGATCAAATTGGACAACATCTCATTTGCTTTATTAAACATAAATGCAAATCTAAAAATCAAAATATGTCTTGTCAACAAGCTCAATATAATGATTTAACTGATTTTCAAACTCCTTTTCAATTTGATCTAAGAAATTAACTCCAACATTCTTAAGGTCATGAGGAGACACACTTTTTCTCAATATTGAACACCTTGCAGAATGATCACACATAACAACACCGATGATATTAAGTTTTAGGTGAAATTGATTCTAATGAGGTTTAAAAACATACCCAACTTTGAGTATGAGTATCTTAAAAAAAAAATTTAATTATGAAATAAACATATTTTTTCAAATTTATATATCCTTGGGTATGCATTTGATTAAAATATATTGATTTTGAGAAAATAGAGTAAAATAAATAAAATACTCTACCCATACCCAGCAAGTAGTATATCCAGGTAAATGATATACTGGCCCAACACTAATCCTTACCCATCACAAAGGCCTAGAAGAATTTTAAATGGCTGGGATTTTGTTTGAGAAAGAGAGAGGAGGCACCTTACACTCAAGACTCCTTGGCTCCTCAGAACCTTACTCATAAGGTGCCATCCTATGTTGAGGCAGAAATTCTACCTGAGGGTAAGGTGCCGTTCACATACACTAGAATTTTTTTATTATTTTCATTACATAGCAAGTGCATGCACCTTGTGGCAGGCCACGTTTTTGCATCCTAATGCACGCTTAAAGGCGAGGTCCTTGTGGTCGAACCCTAAAGATGCACTACCACTACATGCAGGATGCACCTCAGCCTGGGCTTTTCAGCGCAGATTTTGCTATAAATCTTATATCACTTTAGTTTTTCAAAAACTGGCACATCCCTCAAAATTGGCTCTTCCTTTTAAGAAGGTCAAAATTGTGCAATTTAAGATGCCTGAAAAGTGACAGAATCTGGCTTCAAAAATCCTTTACTTTAACTACTGAATGTGTCATCCAGGATGGATTCCAAGCCCCTAGTTTCTCACCCTTTTATGTGATGAGCCCAATCATTCTTGCCCAGGGGTTTGCCCAGACCTAGAATCCACCCTAGATGGCCCCCCACACCCTCTCTCAAGGTAAATCACCAGGCATAGGAGGGGGAGGCTTGTCATGGTGCATTCACACTTGATGTTAAGTTGATGTTAAATGAAAATATAGGTGGCATCCTAGGTGGCAGCCAGTGTTAAATGGACAATAGCTTAATGTTAATTGAATGTTAGTTTAACATAAAATTTTGCATGATAACTAGGTTTAAGTCCTAAATGGCTAGCATGGTGTTAGTCGACTCAACAGTAGAGTCACTAACATCAAGTGTGAATGCACCTTAAGAGTGGGAGTAGTCCTTATATGAAGTAGTCTGTGTGAGAACCCTCCTCTTAGAAAAGAGGGATATTCATGAAAATAAGGTGGTTTTTATATATGTAGAGACCTGGTTGAATTTTTTAAGTGTACATAGTTGGACAGCACATTACTGCATGTAATTGGCCCGCCTTCATTTTGTTCAAAATGGCTGCCTTCGTTTTTGCCTGTGATACTTGGCACATAACATTGAAAATAAAATAATAATAATAATAATAATCAATGGAGTAGGTCTTTAAGCTTGGTATAGCCCTCAGCATCAGGCTTTACCAGATTTGGGCCTGCACTTGACTCTCGTTCACATATGCCCAAGCCCTTATCCAGGTAAAGCCTGCTGCCCTTGGAAAGACCCTACACATTATGAAATATGTCCAACTTCTTTGTGAGGGGAATAGAGGTCCCATTAAAAACCCGTGCTTGTCCAATGAATGCATTTGAATTGTCATCGATTCATCCTCTAGTGTATGTATAGACTCAGCTGGGACTGGATGAGAAACCATAATTTCTCTTGGATGGCTTCTCCTCACATCTATGCATAAGGGCAAATTTTTATCACCAATCTCAGAATGGGACATCATGATTCTGGCGCTGAAAAACTTTGATGCCAAGCTCTAGTGCTGCTGAGCAAGTGAGTGATGATGGAGAACCTTTTCCCTTGGCCTTCCTGCTGGTGTACAAGAGAATGATTGGGAACCTTTTTCCCTTGAGACACAAGTGATGATTAAGAGCCTTTCCTTCTTGGCAGCATCTCCACCCACACCCACTTGGGCCTCTCTATCAATGTTTATCACATCCATCGTAAAATGTTAATTATTCCCCATTCCCACCCACAAACATGAAATAATAGACAATGTAATGTTATAGACTATTTAAATGTCGAACTTTGGGCTATCAATAAAGTAGTCATTTTCTTTCATTGGATCTCTTGAAGGGCAATCTATCATATGCATAAGGTAGATAGGATAGTGTTCAAACAATTAAAGATGTAGAGAACATGTGTTTGTTTATGTCTCATTTTGAGTCTTATGGCCTTAGTGCTTCAGTTGTGTTTTGTAGTCTTGAAAAGTCATGATGTTTGGCTTTGTTGGTCTTCTTCTCTTCACAAGTTTGAATTGTGGTGCTCTTCTTGCTTGCATTTGTGTCCTCCTCACACCCCTTGCCCTTCATCCCTAAACCTTTCCCCCATGACCTTTACATAATTTAAATTGAGTCTTTGAGACATGCAAGGACATGCCTTGCAACCTTCATTCTTCTTTTTGTTCATTACCATGCCTTTCTCTATGCATCAAAGGCGATGCCAAGATTTTAATTACATGGTATCTTAATGGAACAACTTTGATTCTTACTGAATGTGTGTGTGAAACTTCTCACCATAATCTTGAATGGTTGTAGTAGAACAAGACTTCATGAACTTTGTCCTCTATTGGTTGTGAATGCGGTGTTGAATTATTTGTTGAATTATGTTAAAAGAATTATCTTGAAAATATCTACTATGATTTTCCTCCTCTTTTGACCTTTGTTCCTTAATTGTCTCGATTGCTTCCTTGTCCAACACCTCATGTTACAAAATATTTAAGTATTCATTTGACGCAACCACATGAGATTGGATGTAATTCTTTAGTGTTTTTTTTCCTTTTGTTTTCCTTGCCAACAAACATGGTAGCAACAATAAATTTATGAATGGCATTATATTGTTTTCCAATCTTGCACTTGGGTGAATGTCTTATTAAGAATTTGAACCCTCCAAATTAACCACCAATTCTACTTTATCTTGTGACTAGTAAATATTTGTGACAATATTTTTAAAACAATTTTACATAGAATCTTTGGGCAAGCAAAGTAAGGTAGTGATCTTAATAAACTATTGTTGCATCATATGATCTTTTTGTGCCGTAGCTTTGTGTTTAGAAAGGCATCCATGTCTTGGTTGTTTTCATTATTGATTTATTCCTTGTAAGCCTCCTCATATTTTACCTTTACTATGTTATTATTTATGAATACCTTACTTGATGTAGTTTTCACATCTTTAGTCTTCGCATTTAACAATCAAATCTTGGATTGTATGTTTATTTTTTGCATAGCCTATTTCAATGCATAGCATCATCTTGTTTAATTCAAGATGGTTGTTTATCACCATGGTTTTGATTTTTACTTTTTTTTTAATGTTGTTTTGAATGGTTTGAAACAATAAATTTAAAGTTTGTAGTTTATGGGATGTGTGTGAAGGAAGAGTACCCGTGTTCAATACAAAGGCTTGTGCTTGTTCTATTGTTTTTGATGTCAAATGTGAAACATGCCCATCTAGGATCAAAAGGTGATGATCGATTTGTAAAATCCCATTTGCAATTGACCTTTTGGAAAAAGAAAAAAACTCCTTGAATAAATAAAATGTCATCCATGTTTTCTTTATATTATCATGTAATTCCTTGGTTTTGACAATTGAAAAAAACATGACTTTTTGGAAGGTTCAACTTGATTAAAGCATTCTCATTGATGAAAACAATTCCCATTTTGCCTAAACTTGAAGCATGAAAAATATGTGTTCCTTTTGATTAATACATTTGAATAGGATGATTTTTATTATTGTCAATCCAAACATTTTGTCAAAAAAACCAAACAAAATAAAAAAGTTCCCCAAGATGATGAAGGTTTTCAACCATATTGATTTGACACTAACAAGGCCAAGGCCACCTACCTATTGTAGCTAGTTAAGCTTAAGCTACCTACCTATTAATTAGGCCTAGGCTACATAATGAACATAAATAACTGTCCAAACCTATGTTAATAACTATATTTAATTGGTCTTAGACTAGGTAACCTAGCTTTGACTTTAGATTAGTGACTTAATCTAAGCAAGGTAGGTACCTTAGACTAGATTACATATAAACTAGGTAAAATAAGCTAAGTTAAGCTACCTACATAACTTGCTTTATTTACTTACATAATAGGTAGATAATTAGGTGGGTAGGTTAGATTAGGTAGCCTGCCAATGGGTAACATATCTTCCCATTGGCAACCCATCAATCTTCTTCTAACTTTATATTTCTATCCAAAGATAATTTGTTCAAACTTTCAATATATAAAAATCACATGTAAAGTTACCTTGTTGTTGGGCTTTAGTTTGACTCTCTAATTCTTTTTGTTCATCCCCAATTTGGCTTTAGAAGAAAAGCGAGCAAAATTGGGTACCATTTAATGAAATTGGGAATCAGTGCATAAGATTGACGAGATTTAATCTTAACAAGGCTTGATTTAATGATGAGAATAAAATATGCCGAGTGCAAGTGAGAAGTTAGGTAAGGCAAATGCACAAGGTGAAACCCTTGTGAGCACCAATCTAGTTGAGAAAAATAGCTTGGTCTCCTTTTCTTTCATGTATACTATTCTCATCCTGACTTTTGATTTCATCCTTAATATTCATGATATTTGAATATTATTTTAGGATATTTTGAATATCGCCAAGGTGGCTATCATTATTGTAAATATGGTGCACTTTTGTTAGTCTTATAAATATTGAAGCATGAGGCCATTGGTTAATTAAAGTTAAAATAATATTTATAACATGAATTAATAACTACAATGGACACAATAATGAGGACATATTAATGGAGAAATAACATTTTACGTGAGGCACTAATTATCCACCAAGGCAAAATGAAGTTACTTGCAAAGAAGATGGTAGATGAGATGGATGAGATTGAATCTTGTTTGGTTATTGCAATCTTTATGGTTGTTCCTCAAAACAATTTTGGATTTATTGCATTACCACAAGAATGTTTTTTGTTCATTGTGTTCCTCAATCCCAATGGGCTATTCCTTCCTCACCATGTGGAATGACCATTGGGAATGTTGTGAACCAAAAAGGCTTCAATTAATAGTATATATTCTTTTCTTTTGAACATTGTTGCCAATGGGGACATTATAGGGGTTAGTGAATTAAGAAAAGAATCTTGTCTACAATGAAAACATTATGGGATCAAACCCCGATGCCAACACCCATGTGCTAACATATGTACCATGGCCCTGAAAATGAGCAATGCTATCTTGGTGCAACACCCCCAACATAGGTATTGCAAAACATTTTACCAAAAAAAATCTTAAGTCATGTGAAGGCAAAGAATTCAAACCTCATCCATTTGTCTTCTCTAAATCACTTTTGAATTCTATTTAGTTAATTTTGCAAGGTCCATTTTTAATTTAAAAATTTGGCAATATTTTAGCAATTAAAAAACATTGTTGTTGACCCTATTTAGACTTAACCTTGCCCATTATATAACTTCTAATTGCATTTTGCAACCCCAAAAGTAGCTCAAGTAGTGATTTTTGTGGGCAATTTCATCAATTTTTTGACCTCAAGAATTTGAATTTCAACCTATACAAAGGGGTTTTCATTAAAAAAAAAATGGCCCAAATTTGGTAGCTTTTGATGAACAAAGATTCCAAATTGCCATATTCATATAATAAGTTGTAGTAGGTACCACGAATGAAGAAGAATTGTTCTTTTACAAAAATTCATATTAAAAAAAACCAAATTTGGCTATTGTTGTTTTTGTTACATCACAAAATTGAAAAGAAATCTAAGCTCAACTCAAGTTGAGGAATTATTGAAAATTTCACTCATTACCTTGGATAATCAATTTCTCACCTCCATAATACCTAGAGAGTTTTGGTTGTTGTGCATTCCACTAACAATCTAATGACTTTTGTCATACTTGTGCCAATTATTTTGGAGAAATCAAATGGTCAGAAACCCTCCCTTTCTCACTTATTGATAAGAGAAGTCCGTAAAGTGACCTTACCTTGGAGTCCTCTTTTCATCCTCTACTTTGAAATCTGAAGGCAGAAATGCAATAATCAAAGATTTTAAGCTCTGAATCCTAATTTATTTTAATTCACTCATTGTCAAACACTGAACCCCTTTACACCAAACATTCAATATCTTTCCCATTCTTTTATGGAATTGAGAAAATTTTACAACATTTGATTGGCCCAGAACCATGTTAGTGCGATTTGTATTAATTAGTTTTGAGTGCTTTCCAAGTTCAGAATTCTTTTTCATTGAATTTCTATGATTGGACCATTACAAGAAAGTTTTGAACCTTTGAAGATTCCCCAACATAGGAATATACACTTTAAACATAGAAACATATAGGTCCAAATATTGGCCTGCCTTTATAGGTTCCAAGAGCACAAAGCTGTCATTTAGGAGGATATGTGGGAATGAAAGCTCACAATATCAAATGCACATATGAAAAAGTTCTTATTGTGCTGAAAATTGTCACATTGCAACACAAATCCAAATTTGCCCTCACAAGATTCATCATATTTACACCTTTTTTTTGCCTCAATTGCTGGATTCTATCTTAGGTTGAAACAATTAGGACAAAAAACACGACGATCCTTAAAAATTTCAACTTTCAACAAGCTTTGAAATAGCCAAATTTGGCTAGATTTTCTTATGGTTTGATTGCAAACACTCATGCTAAAGCAAAAAATTGAAAAAATTAAAAGCCTTGGTTCTAAGATGGAATTGACAAGTTGGAGACAATATGATAGTTTAATGGGTATTAAACCTTTGCTTATGTCAACAAAGATTAGTGCTAATGGCATAAGTGGAAATCAGCCCCGATTGCAAGGTGTATATGTAGTTGGCCTATAACATTTGCTTATGAGATTAGCACTGATTCAAAAAACAAGCTTGGGGAGGTCTTTTAAAAAATAAAATAGCACTAATCTCTTGGACGGTCGGTCATCTTCCACATTATTTCTCGTTACATGTGCTTTTGACATAAGCCATAAGATAAGTGGGTGATGTGTAGAAAAGAGTATGAAATTGAAATGGAGTGTGATCTTTCCTCATTGGTTCCATTCAAATTAGTGTCCATCCTTTCAAATTACCAGTGTTCATCATAATAAACAATGATTTCAGAGATGTAAGAATAATTTGTATGGGAAACACTAAACAGGAAGAATGAATTAAACCCGACACTGATCTTGACGAAGTTGCAGAACAATGCCCAACAAACAATTTTTTGACTGTATTCAAACTATGAACAACATTTTAATTTACACAATATTTATTTGAAAAAAAGTGGTGCAGTGATTAAAATCTCTAGTCAAAAAATCTCAAAAATATTTTTCTTGTTTGGCATTGTCCAAAATCACTAAGTGGGTTGAGACCAATGTCACATTTAATTTAATTGGTTGCTCCAGTTCGGTGTTTGGCACTTCACACTCATCACTATTATAAAAAAAAGCCCTAATAAAAGCAGCTCCAATATCTCAGATCACTTGAATGATTTGTTTCCTTGCTTTTGGCAGCATCTCTAGTACTTGGGTGAGTGAGTGGCTTCTGCATTTGGTACCCAAGTTCGATTTGATTTGTAAGTTTTCATTTTTGTATGTGTCGTTAGTGTTGTTCATTTTTCAATAAAGCGTTGAAAATCAATAATTGAAGTAGTACATTTGTAGCAAGTGTGTGCAGGATTCTGCAGTGCAGTGCAGTGCAGTGCAGCTCAGGTCAGCTCAGAGAGCCTGCCTGCTACCCACTCGAGCGTGTTGTGGAAATGCTGCTTTCGAGTGGTATCCTCCGCCTGCCATAGCCTTCGATTGCTGCTGCGGAATGAGCTCGGAACTTGATCTGCAATGCTGGAGTACGAAAATCTCTGCAAGAGAAACTACTGCAGCCTCCACAGACCAGATCAGCTTGAAGACTTGAAGAAGGAGTATAACACTTGCTGGAAACACAAACACAATTTTGACTTCTCGAGAGCTTGTTGCAAAGGTGCAATAAGGGTATGGCGACTCGGGAGATGGTGGGAAGAGGAGGAAGTCTCCCTGGTGCAATGCGTAGTAAAGGATTGGGAAACAAGATCATAGATGATGATTCCTGGAAGCCGTCTTCTGTTGTGGTAGTTGTTGCAGCAGATCGAGGCAATATGATCAGTAGCTTCAATGACGACGTTTTGTTGAACATTCTGCGACGATTGTCACCCGCGCCGCATTACGCGTTGGTGTGTAAGCGGTGGATGCGGTTGCACGGCCAGCTGAGGCTTTCCATCAAGGTGCATGACTGGAGGTTTTTGGAGAGTGGGCGTATGCTGTTCAGGTTTCCGAATCTCACGGATGTGGATCTCTCGCTCGCTTGTAGCTGCATTGTCACCAGCAGTAGTAGTACCCCGCGCGGTGAAAACAATAACAAGCAAAGCTCTTCTGCTGCAATTCTTCTCACACACCAGGGACTCACTGTCCAGCTCGGGTACGACGCTGTCGATCCCTCTTCCATTGAGCGATGTATAGAAGCGCAGCAGTTGTCTCCGGCCCAATTGGACAAAGGACTGAAGCTTCTGGCCGACGCTTATCCCGGATTGCAGCGTCTGTGCGTAGTCGATGTGAGAAGAGACAGCTATTTCGGACGGAGAAAAACAAGAATAACATCAATGTCAGCAGCAGCAGCTCCAGCAGAAGTTCCAGAAGAAGAAGAGATCAAAGATCTCAGAGAAGCAGTGAAGAAGAAGAAGAAGAAACCAGCAGCTGCAGCTGGGGAAGAAGAAGAAGAAGAAGAAGAAGAAGAGACTGCCGGGATTGCGAGAATCGCGCAGAATTGTCGTCTTCTGCAAGAGCTTGAGCTTTACCAGTGCACAGACGAGACGCTGAGAGCAGTATCCGCGTGCAAGAATCTGCAGATCGTGAGACTAATAGGATCAGTGACAGGTTTCTATCACTGCACTTTCACGGACATCGGACTGACGATCATGAGCCAGAGCTTCCGCCGTTTGGTGAAGCTCGAGCTCAGCGGCTGCGAGGCTAGTTACGAAGGGATCTCCGCAATCGGCAAGTGTTGTCTCATGCTGGAGGAGCTAACACTTTCCAACAAGGGTTTCTACGAGGGTTGGGTAGCAGCTTTGTCGTTCTTGACATGTCTGAAAACTTTGCGTCTTGAAGGATGCAAGCAGATCGATCGCAATCCAGGTCCAGTACAACTCTTGGGTCGTTGCTCCGCCATCGAGCGCTTACATCTGGAGCGTTGTGATCTTCGCGACAGAGCGGGATTCAATGCGTTGCTCACCGTCTGCTCCGTTGTGAAAGAGCTGGAGTTTCAGGATTGCTGGGGACTGGAAGATGAAACCTTGAGCCTTGCAGCGAATTGCAAGAGGGTGAAGCTGCTAGGACTCGAAGGATGTTCACTGGTTACCACTTCAGGAGTCGACACCCTGGTGCAAGCTTTCAGGGATTTGCAGCGTCTTCGCGTCACCTTTTGTGATAACATACGTGATTCTGAGCTCAGCCCTGCTTTGTGTGACCGCGTCTTGACTCTCAAGGAGTTTTCTTGGCGCCCTGATACCAAGTCTGTTCTCGCTGCTGGTCTTGCAGGCACAGGTGTTGGTCAGAGAGGAGGAAGATTCTTCAGACGAGCATAAGAAGAGACTCTAGGGTTTGCTTCTTCTTTTACTACCCTGACTGGGACTTGTCTGCTTGCTCCTTCGATGTCTGTGGTTGGGTGCTTAAGGATCATGTCTGGTTCTTTGAAAAATCTATGGATGCAGCTTGCTCCATCTGTAGAGGACATGTCTGCTTAAACTCAGATGTCTGTGGGCGCTTGAGGATCATGTCTGGTTCTTTGAAAACTCTAGGGATGCTTGCTCCATCTGCAGAGGACATGTCTGCTTGGTCTGTGTGTGCTTGAGGATCATGCCTTGTCCTTTGAGAAATCTACAGATGCTCGCTCCATCTGCAGAGGACTTGTCTGCTTGACCTTGGATGTCTGTGGGTGGGTGCTTGGGGATCATGTCTGGTTCCAATGAAAGGCTGCATGAGCTCTTGTAAGCTGCTGCATTGATCAACATCAATTAGAGACAATGTCCAAGTGTCAAATCAGTTTGAGCACTTTTTTTGTTAGGAGTCCTTGCAGCTGGAGTTTAGAGCTTTACAGATGCTTGCAGATCTATCACATGCCATGGATCATCATCTGGAAGCTGTTGCAAAATTGTATTCTCTCTTTTCCATTTCTTCTTTAGCTTAATAAAACAGTATCAATGACAAGCTGCCTTTTGGTTTGTTGCAGTCCTGAAGTGGGAAGAGTTTGAAGCACTTGCTTGTTCTTTAATTAGCTTGTTCTCTCCATTCCACCCACACATACATCCTCCACAAGATACTAAAGGATGCCAAGCAGAGTTCAGGGTCAAGAGATTGATTGCAACAGGGAAAAAGTATATTATGGTATCCCTTGGGCCCAGGAGCTTGGAGAAGCTGCAACAGATGGTTTTGATGATTTGGTGAGCTTGAAGATTGACATATGCAATCTCAAGCCTGATGAACCAGCTCAGTCGACACAGGCAATTCAGCAGCAACCTGAATTATGAGCTGATCCTTCTGAAGTTTGTGGCATGCTGAGGACCTGGGTTCAAAGGTGTTTGACAATTGCTAGTGCTGAGGGGACTTGAGCTTCCTTCGCTCATGGACTTGGCAGCAGCTTGCAGCCTTCTTGGGAAGGCCCAAAACTTGGTGAGGTTTGGAAACTTATATAAGCAAGTAAACTCAGTACTCTAAAGGGCACCACGGTGATTTTCTGGTCATCCTCCAGAAATGGCTCTTCTTACATAAATCAAGCATGGTAACAGATACTCCAAGATCTAATCATCTGTACATTCTGTTAAAGATTAAAGACTAGGGTGCTTGACTGTGCAAAGATCATGGACACTCAACTTTTGGATTTGACAACCACTGCTTCAATGGTATGGAAGCTCTGATACCAGTGTGGAAATTGCCACGGGCAGTTTGTGGAGATTGAAGGATACCCATATACAAATATATGTATGTAGATGGGCATTACAGTGCTCTGCAGGTTGCCCATGCTAATATAACAAATTTGCTTGCAGGTTGTGGTGTTCTTCCTTTTACAAATGGGGGCCATTCTAGTGCAGTGTATGGAGCTCATAATTGTGATCCACATGTGAGGGGAATGGAGCTTTGTGCAATTCATACACATTTTATAAGAGCAAATCCTGCAACAAAATTTCAGCTTCTTCCCCATGCAAAGGTTTTTCATTGGTTGAAAGACATTCTTTGTAGCAGATTCTCAATGATAGACTTGGGAGAAGTGGAGTGCATTTTAGGACTTCAAGTAACCAGGGATAGATCCCAAAGAAGCATTATGTTGGGTCAGCATAATTATATTGCAAGAGTCCTAACCAAGTTTGAGATGGATGCATGCAAACCCATCACTACACCTCTAGATCCGGGTGCTAGATTTTCAAAGAGTCGAAGTCCAAGTTCAGCAGAAGAAAAACATTCCATTCAAGAAGGTTGTAGGATGTATTGCATGGTCGGCACAAGACTAAACATAGCTGCAACTATTGGAATTGTTGCTCAGTCCTTCAATAATCGTGGACTACTGCAATGGTAAGTTATCAAGCGACTACTGAGATACTTGCAAGGTATCCAGAACCTTGCATTATGATATTCACCAGACCCCCTTGAAAAGAACATTAACATAGCATTACATGGTTTTTGTGACTCTGACTAGGGAGGTGACAAGGTGACATAGACACTAGAAGATCAACAAGTGACCATGTGTTTATTCTTGGTGGGACAACTATTTCTTGGGCGAGCAAGAAGAGAGCTACAATAGTTCTTTCTTCTACAAAGAAAGAGTACATGGCTTGTATTCAAGTAACTAAAGAGGCTCTTTAGCTTAGAAGATTCCTAGGAGAGGTTGGATATAAATAAGAAAAACCAACCTTGATCATATTTTCTGACAATCAAGGAAGTTTGGCTTTGCTGGAAAAATCCAATGCACCATTCACGCACAAAACATATAGACATACAATTCCATTTTGTTAGGGAACACATCTCCTCCAACAAGGTTGAGTTTCAATATCTTTTAGAGGAGATGATTGCTGATATTTTTACAAAAGGAGTTGGTAAAGATAAATTCGAAACTTATAGGAGCAAGTTAAGATTAGTACACCTTAAATAAAAAGCTTGACATCATTGAGTGTTAAGATTGTAATGAGTTGTCAAGCTTATCTATAGCTAATTGATTTATGTGGTGTTAACTAATTTCTTTGAAGGCCTTGTGACGACATCTATTATTTTGTTACGTGATTTTTTTGACTTTTCTAGATGTATTAATTGATTGAGCTATATATAATGTGTGCTAAGGATCAATAAAATTATCCTTTTCTTTGACATTATTGTACAATGCCAAACAAAGCACAAATGTGTGTTTAGTAATGGACAACATATTTGGTAGTAGATTTAAGTTTACTTCTAGCTACAAGTTTTCATTGTGTAGTGGCTTTGTATCCTGCAATAACATTAAACAAAATGCACTTGCACATTCCTTTTCCAAAGCCACATGCTAATAGAAGGAACAAAAAAGATTCTTTAAATTAAACAACTCTTACAAGAACTAGGCATGAATCTCTAAAAAGTCAATCATAATGTTGTGTGATAACCAAAGTGCAATTAAAATGGTAAGAAATCAATAGGTTGTCATTATTAATTAGTTATAAATACTTAGGTTAGTTAAATCTAACAATCTTGTTAGACCAATTAAATTAGTTCAAGTGGTTAGTAATTATGTTTAAGTTTGCTATGCTTGGTGTTCCCTGAATACTTATTATTCTATGCTTCTTTTGTGCATTAGAAGGATGTACATTTTATTTCTCCTTAAGTAAACAACACCTCTCAACACCTTCATGTAAGTTGCAAGCAAGCAATATAACAATTACTCCCAAAGATTTATGACTTGCATTCCATCTACTGCATTATCTAATCCTCCATTGTAATTCAAACTTCATCTATTGTCATATTTGTTTGAACTCTTGTATCCATTTTCATGTTGCTTGAGAATATTTTACAAGAATTACAAACCTAGTTTTTTCCTAAACTCAAGTGAACAAGCCATGCTATGGCTTGTGATAAAGAAATAATGCATGATTGATATTGGAGAAATTCCATCTAAAAAAGGGTGGCTTGGAGAAAACCTTTGCTATGAATCATTTGGGTAAGTAAGGACTAATGTTCAATAAATTGAGACTATCTGCCGCAAGTGGGTCTTATGTGATTTGGATCTTCAACAAATGTTTGTGGGCTACTAACCAATGAGAATTGCAACTAGGATCATAATTTTGACAATTACCAATTGATGGAAAAATATTGATTGCATGCATGTCATTTCTTACTCACCAACTTGCTTTTGGACAAAATGGAAGAGTGGGAAAGAGGTGTGTATCATGTAGTGGTGGCACCCAAGGCTACTCCACTTGATTATAGTAATGTCATTCACTTTCATAAGATACATGATGCAAAGAGGTAAAATAAATTTGAAGATCTTTAAATCAAAACCTCAAACTTTTAAGTTTTGCTTGTAGTTTGTAAGAGCAACTCCACCAACACATTATAATTTGTAAGAACATATTTTGGATCTAAAACAATAAAAACTTCACAAGTTAATTAGTTTTTCAAATGGTTTTAAGATAACATATTTGCAGAGGATAAGATGTAGTGGTTAGCAAAAATCATTACACAATTTAAATTATGTTATGAATTGACTAAATTGTTTGATTGGTCCCCACAACAGTCTCCCATTGTTGTTGATTAGTAAATTATATGATTGGTCCCTCACTTTGTGATATGTAAATAATTAGTGATGGATGTGAAAAATATTGTTGCAAGCCTATATACCAAGTGTGGGTGGAGTTGTTTTAAAATGTTTTAAATTAAAAAGGGATTTACATGATGCATCCCAACCTAGCTACCAAGGAGGATTTTGATTGTAAAATGTCGTTTGAAAAGTTTCAACTATTGAATCTCATTAGACACATGTGCAAAAGCAATAATAACTTACATTATGTCAAAACATGGCATCCATGATTAGGATTATACAATTAAAGATAACATAAAAGATGAGTTTGATTTGAATAAAAATAACATAAATGACAAGTTCTTAGTTGGAAAATACCAATCATGAATGCCATGTTTTGACATAATGTCATGAGTTCCCCTTGCTTTCAAATGACATGGTTCATCCCATGTGTGAAATTATGAGCAATGTTGTTTTGGACTAGAGATCACCCCACCCAATGTTCAGTAAGTGGCTTTAAGATTGATGGTTACAATGCATGCCGATATGATGGTAGTGATGCATGATACGTCCAATGAGACTGCAAAAATGACACGGGCCCATTTTTTTTTTTTCATATGTCTTTTCCAGTCTGCTCCTTTGTCCTAGTTGCACTTGGTTTCAAAAGTTCATGTTTTGCATATGCATCACCAACATTTCCTCCTTTGGCGTAAACACTAGATCCTTTGGACAATACTATCACCTTATCTCCTCTTGCAATAGTTGTGCTGACACTCGGTTGAAAGTAGGCAACTGGGTTTAAACATTAAAAACTTGAAAAATTGAATAAGCTAAGGGGAGCTCCATGGTTCCTAGCTTATTCACTTTTGACATTGGGTTAACGTTGGTCATATTGACTGAACTAGAAACACCTTGGGGTGAAAGCGTGGTAAAGTATACCAATTGTTGATCCCTACCAACAAGTAAAAGTAGATTTGGAATCTTTTGCATCTTAAGCATTTTAGTCATGCCATAAATTTTGGGATGTATTTATCATATTAAATAAACCACATATGACCATTCTTAACATATATTATTACTCTCACTAATTTATTTATTTATTGAAAGTTTATTACTTTGGTTAATATTGCACATTTTCCAAATCAAACAATTCAAATGAGGTCTTACTAATGTTTGAGCCATTATGCACCTTGATACACATTTTTTAGAATTTGAATTTTCTGGATTATGACAATGTGAAGTCCCTAAAATTATTTTTTTTCATAAACTTATATTTGATATTCGAAACATGTTTTTTGATATGATATTAAAGTGCATTGCATGTGCTTGATTCATTAAATCATGTCCCAAACCTTTTCAAAATACAACATATTAATGAAAATACAACTTTTGAAACTTTCAAAAACTTCAACATATCACATTTGATATCCTCATATAATTCAAAAAGACAATTTTAAGACATCACCTACTTTCTAATCTACTTGCCACAAATTTGTGTTTTTTTACTTGGGAGGACTACTTTTTTTTTGGTATACTTTAGCTTGCTTTCACAGCTTGACCCACTCTGAAAAATATCAATTGATATGAAAACAAACAGAAAAATTACACAATCTTTGGACTTCACGTATGTGTCTCTTGATTTACTCTTATTTCTTGCATTTCTTAATGAGTTACAAATGACTGCTGTAGAACAGTGTTCATACACTTTAGTGCTTCATCCAGTTAACAAAAACTGAAAAGGAATGTCATAGAACAATGCTCATATGCACATATCAGCAAAGCATGGCTCATATTGACTTTACACAGAACGAAAAACTTGATTGACAGACTGAGCATGGCTCACGAACTTCTCATGAAAGTGCCTAATGCTCTGATACCATGTTGTTTACTTGAGAAGAAATAAAATGTACATCCTTCCTTCCAGTGCACAGAATAGGCACAGAAGAATAAGTACTCAGGGAACATCGAGCACAGCAGACTTAAACATAATTAATAACGACCTGAATTAACTTAATTGGTCTAACAAGACTGTTAGACTTAACTAACCTAAGTATTCGAGGCTCAGCAGCAATCACGTCGGCATCTACTACCGTTACCAGCAGCTCCTTACCTGTGAAGATGGCCGTGAATGCCTGCAAGTCCATACCAGCCATGACTTGCTCAGGAGTGGTGGTGGATCCATACCTAGTGGGTCCAGCCAAACCTCTCGCATATACTGCAATGTAAACACACCCTAGGCGCCATGGTCGCTTGCAGTACTAGTATGAAAGCTGCAACACTGACTGGTGATCACGCGGATATCTGCCAGAGATCTCCACGACTAGTGGAATCTCCTCCGCGACCACCTGCTGCAACAAGCTGCTGGCTCATTTCAGTAGCAGCAGCTAGACCTCTCTTCTTCCAGCTCCTTTCCAGCTTCCGCCTCACTATAAGTCTACTGATCTCAGATCATTAACCAGAAAAACAAAAGTAACCCTTTACGACTACGCATAATACAAGACACTAGCTGATCAGTCCAAATTGTGTTCCGCTAGAATGAATTCCCACAGCAGCTCTGCCAGACTGCAGCAACTAAGTACCAATGTCTAAAGCCCCTGATGATCAACAATGCAACAAGCTTCGATTTTGGATCGCGCAGGCCTTTGGGTAGGTGCGAATCCGTCGGAATCATTTATGCAATCTCGATGAGTAGTCAGTCTCGACTCTCTTTGTCAACAAACTTCAGCTTCTTAATCTTCTTCTTCTGCTTCAATTCATTATTGATCTAGAATTGAAATTCCAGCTCCTGCAGCTCTGAAGTACTCTTTTACTGCGCCAGATCTACGTATAGAAAACAGTCCTCCAAAATGCCTAGCGGGATATTACCTGTTGTAAACACTCCTCCAACTACACTAAGAATTTCTTCAGAGGTTTTAGGAGAGAGAGAGAGAGATGGGTCGGAACTCTGCAAGAGACTATTTCTGGTAAATAATATTCCAGGTTGATTTTAAAATCTCATTTCTTTTTTAAAAATTGATTAAAATTTTATTAAAAATTTTTGGATTAAATTTTTTTTTTCATTAAAATTTTAATTTTTTTCTTTCGGATTTTAATTTTAATTTCCTTTTGATTAAATTTTTCATTTCTTAGTTTATCTCTTTTTTTCTTTTGGATATTACATTTAAACAGTGTTGCTCTGGTATATACCCTTGTGCCCGGTATCAACACTAGTAGCAAGGACCCTATATAACAGGCTGGTATGAGCCAAGGCCATGCGAGCCTTATAACCAATACCAGCCTCGAATGAAGGAGAAAAGAAAAGCTCCCATACCAGGTTCGGGCTGGTATCTATGTTCAAAAATTGTTTCCAGACTAACACTAATAACAAAATCCTTACGGGATCAGCTTTTGTGCAAAATTGACCATTTAAACACAAATTATTTGTTTTGAATAGACCTTTGGAGTGGGAATAATGGGCTGGAACTTTGGAAGTGACTAATTTTGGTGAGTTTGTGGTTTAATTTTTTAGTTTTTTAGAATTCTAAAATTTAATTAAGCTTTGAATTTTCAATTTTATTCTTATTTATTAATTTATTGATTTATTTCCTTTGTATTGACCCTTAAAGACCAAGTTTTGTGCAAAATCAACCAAACAATGTATTAAGAGGCCACATTTTGTTTGCCAGTTCCTTTTGAATAGAGCTTTGAGTGGGAGTAAACGGGGTGGAACTGTGGAAGAGACTATTTTTTGGTGAATTCTGGGTTGAATGTTTTTGAAATTTCTGATTGTTATTTTGAAATTTTGAAATTTTGGAATTTTATTCATTTATTTAACCTTTTCCTTTGTAATTTTAACCAATGTTGGGAGGTTTTCTCCTTTGAAACTTGGAACAAATGGGTAAAGGTAGGATATATGAGTAGGGTATATGTACACCTTCACTGATCATTCTCCACAATCAAAGAACCAGTTTGGACACTTGACAGGCAATTCTCAAAAATCATAGAACCGGTTTTGACCCTTAACCAAGGCTCTACAAAATCCAAAGAACAAGGTCAAAGAACTTACCCTAAACAGCTGATTCATTCATGAGAACCACCAGTTCTTTGATTTTAAAAACTCAAATAACCACCTAGAAAATGGCCAGTTCTCTCATGAAACCCAGAGATCCTTTAAGTGTTTCCACATACCCAGAACTGAAGGTTCTTTGATTCTGATTTTTTCGAATAACTGGAACAGATGGCTATTGAAAAATCAAAGAACCGTCTCCACACTGGTTTAAACCAGCAGCACTCAAAGTCGGAAATGTCCCATGAAGTTACTAAAAATGAAGTCCAGTTTTTCAGAGTAACATTTTATGAACATTCCTCAAAATGTGAGACCAAAAGGAAACTACATCATTACAGAGTCTCTCCCTCGTAGGCAGAGTCAAAAGAATTCACATGTGTATTATACCAGATCAGGGCGGGTATTAGAATTTGCACCAAACCCCAGATGGGTATCAAATTTTATATCCATGGGTATCAAAGAAATCAAATACCATTTACTATATAAAACCATGGTTCTCAATTTTTTTTTGAATGGAGATAAGTTGAATGGATAATCCTCCGAATTAATTATGTGAACTTGAGTGAAGAACATGTAAACTGAGGCATGAGTTCAGTTTAGTAATACTTTAGTTTGAGTTTGTTTGGGAATCTTGCTTTAAGAGCAAGTATGAATTCTTTTTGGAAAATCTTGTTTTTCTTAAAATTACAGATGGTGATTTTCTTGTGTTACAATTAGGACAGGGCCTCTCTTGGCAGAACTGCTTGTTTTTCTTTCTTACAAGAGGGAGTCAACAGTGGCTTTCAACTTCTTGATGATGTAGGCCTTGTAACCAGACATAGTTGTGACCCACTTCAACCATGGAATGAATTCACCAACAAAGCATAGTTAAAGATGCAAATAATTCAAAGCTTAGATCCTTGAACCTTTGTGCTTCCAATTCACCAACTTCATCCACATCCCAAAAAAACTACAAATTGAATCACCAACTTGTAACCATGATCAGTTGCATTCTTTAACAACAAAACATTTTCATGCCCATATGCAGTATATGCATATCACATAAATGATGAAAGGTTTTGCGAGCCTAAAACTAGTTTTTATTTTCAAAGTATTCCATGGTTGGATGGTATGTATCTCTTGTTGAGCAACATTCAAGTGATGCTATTGCTAGTGAGATGCTGAGCTTCTTCAAGTCAAGATTCATCACATAAGTCTGTTGTAGGCAACTAGAGGTTTTTTCCTAGGGATTATTTCACGCCTCATTTGTCTCAGAACTGCTGCAGTTCTGTTTCAGGAGAAAGCTAAATTGTTTATCATTAGATTTAGATCTCTCATTTCTCAAGTGCTTGTTTTGCACTTGTTAATGTTGTGTTGGAATCTCAACACATGATAACATCTGCCTTAGTGTTTAGGGTTATTTGGTTCTGGGATGAATGTAGTGGTCATGTTCAAGAGATTTGAAAGCCATCCAAGTCAACACCTCTGAATAATTCCCTTTTCTGTGCTCTAATGACATTTTTTGATTCAGCACTTAAAGTCTCCTTGACAGCCTCCATTCCACCTTCCACAAACCCATTTAGCTCCAAATTATGGAACATTAGAAAGCCTATAGACAAGATGGGCACGACACTTACAAGTGTAGGGTAAAAGCTTGAGGGGGCAGGGTTTATGGGGAAGAAGGAGGCCATGAGGTGAAGTTGAGCATAGCCCAAATTCCAAGAAAGCACGCCCCCTAGGGCACTTATAAAAAAATGTCATGGTTTTCTTAATGAAAAATTCTTGTGATGAAATCCAGTGGGTACCCATTGGATACTCACCATGAGAGAACCATCTACCTAAAAATTATGCGCTTTTTTTGTGAACAAGTTCCCATAAAAAGTGGCAGGTGTGTTCCCAAATCTTTGTATGCACAGGTTGTGAGGTGGAGATCAGAATAGAAGTTTTCATGGAATTGGCTATGTGCCTAGCTATCTTTGTCTGGAATGCTAGTTTTTGAGAGATACAGTATGCACATACACAACAATGTTGTGCGGTTTTGACATTGAAAATTTTGTGTGGAGTTGTCTACTACTGTAGTACATGAGCTAATTAGGCATTACATAATTATTTTTAGAATTGCCAGAAAATTCTGAAAAGTATTTGCTTGCCATGCCGAAAATCTGAAAGAAACTTTCGAGCATACTAGTTTCATTATTTAGTATAGTGCCTAATTATAAAATATTACCATTTTTACTTCTGAAAGTAAATGACCAAAAAGAATTATTGGTCACCTCGCCGCCAAAACAGCACGGGTACTATGGTAACTATTGTTTTGATAATTCTTTACAAATGTGTTGGCAATTAATGCAATGTCTTGTGATGCTCATCACTTTGGCTACATCACAAAATTAAAGCTAAAATTTGGACTGCAAATTGATGGGAGATTACTAATAGCGAATCACGCGGACCAAATTATGTTTGGCCAACGAAGAGCATCAATAAACAGTCAGATCATATTTATTACACTCTTCTCTGACATGTGTTAGGATTTGTTCAACCAGCCTCAACAAACTCTGCAAAACTACTGGGCCTAAGCCGTTTTGCTGAGCAAAATCGCATGTTTTGACTTTTTCTCATTCAATTTTCATTTGCAGGGTCTTTCTGCAACCATGGAGTTGAACCCTGGGCATATATCAGATACCTTTCAATGGCTGGTCTGACTAAAAATACCAGTTTTTTTTTTTTTTTCCAAATTTGTAAAGTAGGAGGGTTGGAGACCATGCATAAGAGGACTTGGCCAAATTTGGATAGAGAGTAGAGGGCAAAGTAGAGAATTTTAAGATTCCTTCTCTAAATTGGTGACTTGTAGGACCTAATCCTTATATATATGATTAGTTTAATTTGTTTTGCTCATAATGTGGCAACTTGAACAAACTCTTACCATACATGTTCTTGGAACCCTTTTAAATTTCACTACCATTTGCCATTATACCGAAGCATTGATGTAAAGAACCACCCAACATCAGTTTCAACCAGTGTGTGGTGGTTCTCTAATTTCTAAAATTAAGGCTGGTTCCAGGTATCTGAAAACTTAAGAATCAAAGAATCCCCAGTTCCAGTAGGGTAGAGCAGGCCTTTGCCGTTCAGGGGCTGGTGGGTGAACACCAAAAGAGTGACCAGTCAAGATTTTTTCGTTGTTCATTAATGTATCTATTATCGAACATTTGACGAAATTTTCTAGTGTTCCAATTTTTGGCCTGTGTTTTTGGGGGGAGGTGGTGGGGGGGGGGGAACTCTTCTCTGAATGGTGTAGGGGGTAGATTCAGATTGCTTTTTTTTATAAAAATTGAGTGCTTTTTAAGATTATGGTGTGTGCTAGAGGGTATAAGATGAATAGTTGTGCATGTTTATTTGACCCAAAAAAGATATTCATGTGTGGTGTTGGTTTGGCCATTCAGAGATGAGTGTTTTTGCAAATGGATTTATAATTTTTTTTTGGCAATTTGCCAAGTTTGAGCTCATTTTTTTGCTTTGCAGATTTGTCAAGTTCGATAATGGGTGTTCTATGGAACATTTACAAAGGTTTGAGGGTTTGGTTTAGGGGTGGAGGCTTGCACATTTAGTAATAAATCTAGACAACCTTAATCAAGAATAAATGCAAGAAAAACAAATTTCTTTGAACTTGATTCAAAATACCACAAGAATGCACTAGCTTTTGCTGTTCTGTCATCTATTTTGAAAACAAACCAAACCAAAGGAAAGGATCCCTTATTGGACTACTCATGATCTCATGTCGTAGGAAGACAGAAAGATCACCAACAACTAAGACCATAACCAGGAGGATCGCCATCAACTATAACCAAGACCACAAGGATGAAGACTATGAATATCAAGATCACAACTAAAAGGATCACCAATAGTTGCAAGCATAAGGATCAAGACAAGGATCAAGATCATGATTAGGAGGATCGCCAATAGTTGCAACTAAGAGGGAACAAGCTTGAAATGTTTGAGCTTCACGTGATGTAGCTCAAAAGTTGTACTAATAATATCACAATCGCCTAAGCTCCAAAGAGAGAAAATGTGCACAAAATTTTGGTAGATGTAGCTGGAGGAGGAGGTGGCAATGGTCAAGAGTGTACGATAAAATTAGGGTTTCGCTCTTTCTTAACCCCATCACCATTGATTAAATTTTTTGTTTTTTTTTAATCTTGTGTGTTGAAACCAAAGATGAACATTTTTGTGCCCTTTTTTGTTCATTCTTATGCACATCCAATATTTGTGAATGAGGGTAGGTAATGTTTGGTCATGGATCATTGAGCATTTGCTCATGCATGGATGGTGTTCATGCGTTCTCAAGTGATCAAGGAATTTTTTTGGGTGTGTTTTTGACCCCCAACACTAAAATATGCATAACTCGCTCATTTCTTGAGCTTTTTTTTATGATCAAGCGCCCTTGGGTGTGCAATTCTTAGCTCTACAACTTGAGATGTTGCTACAATGGAGCAACATCTGAGATGCATCAGCTCTCCAAGCCCTTAAGTGTTCATTCCCTGGCTGCTCTAACCTATTTGAAAAAAATCCGAAATCAAAGAACTGCCAGTTACATTGATTTCAAAAACTTCAAAGAATCATTGGGTGTCATGAAAGAACTAGCTGTTTTCTAGGCAATTATTTGATGTTTTCCCTCAAAGAACAAAACAATTATATATCAGAACTAGGTATTTGATTTTTGATCTCAACTCACAAAACCTCCCTGATACCCATGGGGTTTGGTGCAGTTTCTAATAACCACCCTCACATTGGTTTAAACATTTTTGACGACTTGTTGGGCATGTTAATGAGTGCTTGTCAAGGCTCATTTTACCTGGAAAAGTCGTGTTCACACAAGAAATGAAAAACCATGGATGGTGGTGAGTCATGGGACACTTCTGGAAGCAGCATGATACCTATCATGGGGATGCACCTAATCTTGGCCAGAAAATATTCATTCACCCTTGATGTCTCATCACTTGTCTAGTGTGTTTTGTTGATGATGAGGATGCCAGATGGGCTTGGGGAGAGAAAGAGAGAGATTGTACAAAAATGGGTCATCACCAAAAACACTTAATTTCTAGAAAATTTCGGTGAAGAATGTGTGTATTCAAATACCATGTTCTAAACTGTAATTCTCTATCACCTAGTTGAGAAGGTTATTCATTCTTGATGCAGGGCATTTTGTTCCACGGTGTGATCTTCCATTCCATGGTAGGATCTTCTAGGTGAGTTCTTCCATTCTTGGAGTGGGTTGTTCCATTTCCTATAATCTTAGCTATAGGCAAAATCAAGAAATTTTTTACATCTTCACATGGGGCAACGCCCTTGGACAAGGGCATTACCAGAATTGGGCTAGCACTCAACTATTGTCTTTCTCTGCCCTTCCTTCTTGTAATGCCCTTGTCCTTGGGCATTACCCTACACTTAAACATACATAGATCATGAGGCATAGGAGGTGGTAGGTTCTTGCACCTACTCCTTAAGAGTGGGAGTGATCTTAGACTATATAAGTAGGCATAATTTCTCTCTCCCATGCTCAAGGAGTGGGTGCATATGATCCCTCATCTCTCTGAGGAGGGAGATTCATGGATGTACAGTGCCCTCCAAATTCATTAGGAAATAATTTTTTGTTCAATGCTTTACTGGGTAGCAAAGGAGTTGTACATAGTTGCTTATTAAGGTGTAGAAACAGGATTCCAACAAATTTGACCTAATGTGGTGGTCATCAAATACATGTGAAATCCATAGGGTGAAGTAAGAAAGCCTCTAGTTTTGTGCAAGATTCAATGGGCTCATGTAGTAGCAGCTAATGTCGAATGCAATGGAGTTAGTTAATATATTATTCTGACTGTTCATCATGGCTGATGAACAGAATAGTGGCTACTCATCAACAGGAACTCCCATTGAAATTCCAAGACAAGTGTCAAATGAACTGCAGCAGCCCACTGCAAGTAGCCCAGATTGTTATGTCACGATGAACCACACAGCCCATAGGAAGATCTTTCCATTAGGTTGTTCTGATGCAGCAGCTTTTTACTTTTTTTTTTCTAGCTAACTTAGCTTTGCTTACAGTCATCTCATAACTCTATTGGTCAAGGATTGATCAATCGCAAAAGTTGTGAGAGTTGTGAATCAAATAGTGCCCCACAATAAATTGACATTTGTCATTTTTTTCATGAGAAAAAACGTGTTCCCAGAGTTCTTAACATGTTTAATTTCATATTTTCAAGGCACTTGTAGCTCTCCAATGGAAAGTCATTGTCCTTGTAGCAAGAAAAAGATACCTTGTCAGTGGCATTCCATTATGCTGCTCTTGGTCTTCTTCTCATCATAGTTGGATCAAAAGATTGAATAATAATTTTATGTGGGGTTGTGCATCTCTGTTGCTTGCTTCCACAGGTGGACAAGAAGTAACTCAGCATTCCTCAATCTCTCACCAGAGTCATCATGGCTGAAAGATGCAAGAAGCAAATTCACTCCTCAGTTTGATGTAGCAGCAAACTTGGCCAGCTACTTGCATCAAATGTACTCTCATGATCAGTCAAGCTCCTCAGCCTCCCTCTGGAAAAAAAAAACAAAACAAAACACAAAACTCTTGTTGGCAACAGACCACCCTCAGTTGGAAATCTGACCTCATATTTGTCATGTGGTGGAGATAATTCTTTTGCCAATTCTTTGTAATTTGCCAGTTTGTGTGTATGTATAGAGTACAAGTTGGGTTCTTGAGCAACTGCACTGAATGTTTGGTCTAAGTTTTATAGTAACTTTGTATTTTTAGGGTTCATGCAAGATGCTTGAATGGACTGTGATATAACGGAAACATCTCTGTTTTCATGTAGATTCATTGCTAAGATTTTAGCAAACTACAGTGTGAATATAGCAACATAAGTCATTACAAGTGTAACCATTGCTCTTATTTTTATATATTGAAAACATTAAAAATGTGTGATGCATTTATACAACAATGTTTTCAACTTATTATTATTGTTGTTGTTATTATCATCATCATCCTTAATACAAACATCGAAATTGAGTCAAGCAAGCAAAGCCCAAATCTAATATGCATTAGCTTGGTGAAATAGAATTCAACGTATTCTAAGAGGTGCTTGTACTCGTCATTTGCCAACAACACTATTCACCAACAATGTGAAGAGATCTTCATCTTGCCCTCTTCCATCAACATGGCCCTTGACTTCTTCAATACAACCCATAGCCTTTAAAATTTGCACATCCTATGAGTCTTCTTCTAGCATGAGGACTAGACAAGTTCCCAACATGTGCGTTGAAACTTTTCTATTCGAAATTGGAGCTTGAAATCAAGCTCACACAAGCAATGTACACTCATAAAATTCAATATAAAGAATTAAAAGTTGAATCAAGCTATTAGACCATCATCAATATTTTTAATTCATAATAACATTGTAATATCTTAAATGCTTTTGTTGCATACGAAAATCAATTAGTGTAATTTTAATGGTCTACAATGTGGAGTGTGAAGCCTAGTGTATCTTATTGCCTTGCCTATGAAATTTTGATATTGAGTTAAATTGAAAAGCTCATGACTGAGGATTTTTTAGTTTTTTCTTTCCAAATAAAATGAAGGAATGTTTTATAGAGAGGTGCCCTTTACAAACAAGCCTTATGGCTATCCTTTTTATCCGGGACACCTTATGGCTATCCTTTTGCCCATCAATTTGGGCAAATAGGGAAGTTGATTGACCCAACCCACAATAAAAGAAATACCAAAAAATCAAATAAAATCATAACAATAAATTTGTGGAAGAATGATTGTTGTAAATAATGTGCCTTTTTGGTGATTCAATTTTTTTGAACCATTGGAAGTTGGAACATTATTCATGGGGCTTGTAGATAGGCTACATGTAATTTGATTATCATAGGTTCACATATTAATTCATTTTAGAGCAAAAACATTAACATTTGAAAATTTGCCAATATGGAAATAGAGTAATAAAACCACTTCAATTTATTTAAGAATCCATAGATTGAACCTTATTAACCTATATACAAATAATATTATATGTTACCAATCATTAGCACCAATTCAACATATGTCGATTATTTAAACACAAATTTGGCCAAGAAAGTTCATTACATTAATAATAACAAGCATCCCAACTCTCAACCTTCAGCCCCGCACCTTAGGGCAAGTGTAAATGTTTGATGAAGTTCCCAAAAAATGAACTCACACTTGGTGAACATTCCTCACCCACCAAATGAGAATTCCATGGTTCCCTAGTCTCACCCAAAAGCGGAAAACCCAATTAAACATATGCAACCTTGCTGTAATCAAATTATGATAATCCTTTTTGCCAATAAAACAGTCCCAAATGCTCCCACACCCATATTGTAGTATCATGGCAAGTCCAACATTTTAATGTCAATTAAATATTTTATTTTGAAGATTCCAAGTTGAAAAAAAACATAGTATTCTAAAACGTTTCAAAAGATTCTCTATTTTCCTTCACAAAATTTTCATTCTTTAAAAAAAAACCACGGATACTACGACATGCAGTACAAGGTTCACTAAGGACATGAAATTCCTATCTTTGTCAGCTATGTAGGTATCCTTCCTTTATCTGTGGGATAAGAGCTTCATCCCGAGCAAGTGGGAAAGTTAGTTAGTTGGGCGAGGTACCCCCAAACCAAAAAGAAGGTAGAAAAAAAAAAAACAAAAAGGGGCCCATATCTTTTAGGGGAGGGGTGGGGGAGGGGGGGTTGTGGAGCAATAATGTACAAGAATTTCTATGGCTACCTTGCGTTCCTCACCATTTTTGGCATAGGCTAATGCCAAAAATGTGGGGCATGAATTGTGGGGACATGGCTTTTTTTTTATCTATAAATTTGTTTTATTCCTCTTTGGGGGGGGGGGGGGGGGGAAGACAGCATTTTGTTTTGCGTGCTATTTACCACCGGGGTGAGTGTGAGCGTTTTATAGAAAAGCAAAAAGTTATTGGGGATACA
>Ga0116231_10000409_pt1 | contig 72508 bp, 64 predicted proteins | sample S1TSphgellanicum_2_FD_89695 | JGI IMG/M metagenome (GOLD analysis project Ga0116231, IMG submission 89695) | Host-associated microbial communities from peat moss isolated from Minnesota, USA - S1T2_Fd - Sphagnum magellanicum MG | ecosystem: Host-associated > Plants > Peat moss > Unclassified...
CGCCGACATTGGCGAGCGTATCGACCCTGAGGGCCAGGATCTTGCCCTCGGCGTCGAGTGCGAGTTCGGCGTGGGAGAACTGGTCGCGGCCATGCACGGAGGATGAAAATTCCTCGCCGCGCTCGGCGATGTAGCGCACCGCGCGTTTCAGGTGGCGCGCCGCGAAGGCGGTCACCGCCTCCTCGTCATGCACCGAGGCCTTCATCCCGAAGCCGCCGCCGATATCCCTGACGACGACCCGGATGTTCTCCTCCGGCTCCTTCAAGACCTGCTGCGAGAGAAAGTCGCGCACAAGGGTCGGCGCCTGGCTCGCATTATATATAGCCACGCGCTCGCCCTCGGGCATCGCCAGAATGCTGCGCGGCTCCATGGCGTTCGCCACCAGGCGCTGGTTCATCACATCCAGGCGCACGACATGTGCTGCCGCCGCGAACGCCGCTTCGGTCGCCGCCGGGTCGCCGTGCACGATCTCGGCCGCGATGTTATCGGGTGCCGCGTCGCACAACGCGACGCGGCCGGCCACCGCCTCGTGCATGTCAACGACGGCGTCCAGCGTCTCGTAATCCACGATCACCAGCTCGGCCGCGTCCATGCCGGCCGCCATGGTCTCGGCGATGATGGCGACGACCGGCTCGCCGACGAAGCGCACCCGGTCCTTTGCCAGCAGGTAGCGCGGGGGCCCCGCGATGTCGCTGCCATCGGCGCGCTTGAACATCGGCAGGGTACCGATCGGCGCGATGCCGGCGGCATCGAGGTCGGCGACGGTGAGCACGGCGATGACACCGGGTGCCGCCTTGGCCGCCTCGACATCGACACCGCGGATGATGGCGTGCGCATACGGCGAGCGCACCAGGACCATATGCGCGACATTGTCGGTCGCGATGTTGGCCACGTAGCGGCCTTTGCCCGTGATCAGCCGCTCATCCTCGACCCGGCGAATATTGCGGCCAAAGCGTGTCATGGTGTTCATGCAGGTTTGCTCCCTTTGCAGCAGAGCGTGCGGCGACCAAGGCGCGGCGTCAAGGCTCTTTTAGAACGCGTGAACGCCTTTCGACGCTGGCGCCAACATATTTCTATCGCACGATAGAAAATGGATTATTTCAGACGCAGCTTGGCGCGGCCGTGATCGTTGCCGGCATCGACCAGTGTGGCCAGCAGCACCATGAACTCGTCGCGCGCGCGCGGTTCGAGCGCGCCGATCGTGCGCGCATGCGCGCGAAACACCGGGTCGCGCATGCGCGCGAGCAGGCTCTTGCCGCGCGGCGTCAGCGTCAGCAGTTTCTGCCGCCGGTCGAGCCGGCTGGTGATGCGTTTCAGCAAGCCGCCAGCCTCCAGCCGTGCGACGACGTTGGCAAGCGTCGCACGATCGACGCCGATCTCCTCGCTGATCTGCGACTGGTCGAGCCCCGGCTGCAGTGCGATCACCGACATGATGCTGAACTGCACGGGTGTGACATCAAAACCCGCGCATTCCTCGGCAAACAAGGCAAGATGGATTTGATGCAGCCGGCGGATCAAAAAACCCGGGCGCTGCGCCAGATCGCGCTCAAAGAAATTAGGATCGGTCTCGGTATCCATGTCCCATAACCATGCCCTGAAGGTGCTTTTAAAATTGCCCGATTGCTGATTTACCATGCGTCATGGGCGGAGAAAAGGCGAGGTTTGCGATGGCCGCCGGTCGATGCCATGAATGTCACAAACTGTATCGCGCCACGCTTGTATCATTACAAAAAGTCGCTCAAAAAATGAGAATTTTGCGCGCAGAACGATGAGCGTGCACATCAATGATGTTGGGCTTGAGGATCAATTCGTCTCTGTCGGATCACATCGTCTCAATCTGTCAAAAAGAGGGGAAACTGGCGCCTGGAAACGCTTAACAAATGGCAAAAATGCAACTGTTTGCATTAATTCAAGATAATGCGCTGTCAAAATTACGCGCGCCACAAAGGCGATCGTCCGGCTAGAAAACGCCCGCAAGGGTTGATCAGGGAGCCCAGGTTGTATACCGGAGATGCAACATTCGAATCGAATCATTTGGCTTCCGCCAGCATCCGTCCAGAAGATCGTTTAACCAAAACGCGGCGTTGAAACCACGGCCGCCGGCGTATCGAGCAGGGACACCGCGCAATGAGCTACGTGGAATGGGCATGGAAAAACCGTCGATGGATTTGATCCGAGAGCCTGCCGCCCTGCCCACGCGCGCCGCGGCGGCCAGCGCATGAACTGGATGGACATGACACAGGCGGAGCGCGACGCCGCCTATAATAACGCCGCCGCCGTGCCCGATAGCGCCGCACTCAACGCCGCACGCCGTGAAGCCTCCGTCCTTTACCGCAACGCCCATCCCTACCATCTCGACGTCGCCTATGGCGACAAGCCCCGGGAGATGTGGGATTTTTACCCGGCAGCGGACTCGCGCGCCCCCTGCCTCGTCTTCATCCACGGCGGCTACTGGCAGCTCAACCGCCGCGAGGATTTCGCCTGCATCGCCGAAGGTGTCGCAGCCCATGGCTGGAGCGTCGCGCTGCCCGGCTACACGCTGGCCCCGCAGGCCACGTTGCGCGACATCGTCGCCGAAATCCTCAGCGCGCTCGACTGGCTGGAGGCGCACCGTCACGCCTACGGCATGCTCGGCAAAATCATCCTCTCGGGCTGGTCGGCCGGCGCGCAGCTCGCCGCCATCGCCCTCGCCCATAATGTCGCCTCCGCCGCCTTGTTGATCTCCGGGGTGTATGAGCTGGCGCCGCTGCGCGACACCTACCTGAACGAGCGGCTGAACCTCTCCGACCGGGAAATCGCCTACTTCTCGCCGCTGCGCCAGCCGATGGTGAACCGGCCGGTCACCATCGCCTACGGCACGGAGGAACTGCCGGCCCTGATCGAGGACGCGCAAAAGCTGCACACAGCGCGCCAGCTCGCGCGCTGCGACAGCACGCTCCTGCCGGTCGAGGGCGCCAATCATTTCACGATCCTGAGGCAGCTGATGTCGCCGTTAGGGGTGCTGACCGCGGAGGCGCTGAAGCTAGCGTAAGTAAAGCAGGGAACGTGGGGCCGTGGTATCGCCAGAGCCCCGGCCCAGAGTCATAGACGTTTTTTGCTTCTTTTTTTCAAAAAGGAAGCGCTTGCTTACTTATTTATTCGCGTGCGCCGCCGCCACACCCAGCAATCCCGGATGCGGATGCGTAATCAGCTTGACCGGGATGGCCGCCATCAGGCGCTCGAACCGGCCCTTCGCCGTAAAGCGCTCGGCAAACCCCGATTGCGGCAGCAGGTGCGCGATGCGCGGCAAAATACCGCCCGCGATCACAACCGCCGCGCCGCCTTGCGCCAGCGCCAAATCCCCCGCCACCGCGCCGAGGCTGAGGCAAAAGCGCTGTAACGCGGCAACGGCCAGCGGGTCGGCGCCGTTGATCGCCTGGGTCCAGAGGGTGGCGTCGTCCTGGATCTGCACATGCCGGCCTTCGAGCTCCGCCAGCGCCTCGTAGATGTTCTTGAGCCCCGGCCCGGAGACGATCCGCTCGATCGATACCCGCCCGTAGCGCTTGCGCAAAATGCCGAGGATGGCGTCCTCCACCGCATCCAGGGCCGAGAAATCCGTATGCCCGCCCTCGCATTCGATCACGAAGGCCTGGCCGCCGCGGCGCAGCACATGGGCGACACCGAACCCGGTGCCGGGCCCGATCACCGTGATCACGCCCTCGTCCGGCAATGGCGCATCCGCCCCCGCGATGTGCAGCAGATCGCCAGGCGCGAGTGCGGCCACCGCATGGCCGACGGCGCCGAAATCGTTGATCAAGGTGAGGTCGTCGACATCGAGCTCGCGCGCCAGCGTAGCGGGACGGATCATCCACGGATTGTTGGTGAGCTTGAGCACGTCGCCCGTGATCGGGCAGGCGACCGCAAGCGCCGCGGCGCGCGGGAGAGGCCGGCCAAGATGCCGCCCGAACGCCTCCCAGGAGGTCGCGAGGCTGGCATGCTCGTGCGTTTTCAGCGTGACGGGCTCGTGGAGTTTTAAGACGCGGCCCTCGGCGATCTCGGCGATGGCGTAGCGGGCATGGGTGCCGCCGATGTCACCGGCGACGATTTCAGTGGGTGGCATGGGGAGAGGTTAGCGAACGGGGGCGGGCAAGGCCAGGGCTCTGCCCTGGACCCGCTGGGGCCGAGCGGCCCCAGACCCCAGGATTTTTTCGGGGGCGTAACCGAGAAATTGTGGCACCGAACAGGTTAGGGGTCTGACGCCCCTCGCCTTCTCAAACCGAAAAATACTTGGCCCGAGGATTGAGCACCACAATCGCACTCGTGCTCTGCTCCGGATGCAACTGATACTCATCCGACAGCGACACGCCGATCCGCTCGGCGTCGAGCAGCGCCAACAGCTTGTCCTGGTCCTCGACCTTCGGGCAGGCCGGGTAGCCGAACGAGTAGCGCGAGCCGCGATAGGATTGCCCGAGCATCTTCTCCATGTCCCGGTCGTCCTCTCCCGCAAAGCCCAGCTCGGCGCGGATGCGTTTATGCGTGTATTCCGCCAGCGCCTCCGCCATTTCGACCGAGATGCCGTGCAGGTACAGATAGTCCTGATAACGGTTATCCTCGAACCACTCCCGCGCGATCTCGGAGGCGCGCTGGCCGACGGTGACGACCTGCAGGCCGATAACGTCGCGCGCCTCGTCATCCACGTCGCGGAAGAAGTCGGCGATGCATTCGCCGTCCTCCTTCGGCTGGCGCGGCAGCGAGAAGCGCGCGACCTCGGTGGTGCCGTCCTCGGCGAACAGCAGCAGGTCGTTGCCCTGCCCGGCCGCCTTCCAGTAGCCGTAGATCGCCTGCGGTTTGAGGATTTTCTCCGCCTCGCACAGATCCAGCATGCGCTTCATCACCGGGCGCAGCTCCTGGCGAGCCCAGCCGAGAAAATCGTCCAGCGACTTGCCCTGCTTGCGGAACCCCCACTGGAACTGGAACAGCGAGCGCTCGTTGATGAACGGCACAATCGCTTTCGACGGCGCCTCGATCAGGCGGCTGCCCCAGAACGGCGGCGTGATCACGGGCTCGCTCTGCGTCAGACGCCGGCGGCGCGTCTGCACCGCCTTGATGTCGACCGGCGCGAACGACGCGGCGTCGGCCGTGCCGAGCTGGCGCTTGGTGTTTCTGGACTTGCCCTTGCGCTTGGACTGGATGACGGCGAGGTAGTCGTCGAACCCGTTGCCGGTCACCTTGTCCATCAGGTGCAGGCCGTCGAACGCATCGCGCGCGTAGGCCACGCGGCCCGAGGCATAGGCCGCCACGCAGTCATCCTCGACATAGTTGCGCGTGAGCGCGGCGCCGCCCAGCATCACCGGGATATCGAGCCCCTGGCGGGACATCTCTTCGAGATTTTCCCGCATAACCACGGTGGATTTCACCAGCAGCCCGGACATGCCGATGGCATGCGCGCGGTGCTGCCTGGCCGCCTCCACCATCTCCGCGAGCGGCACCTTGATGCCGAGATTGATGACCTTGTAGCCGTTATTGGTGAGGATGATGTCGACCAGGTTCTTGCCGATGTCGTGCACGTCGCCCTTCACGGTGGCGAGCACGATGATCCCGCGCTCCTCGCCCTCGACGCGCTCCATCATCGGCTCCAGATACGCGACCGCGGCCTTCATGGTTTCGGCCGATTGCAGCACGAACGGCAGCTGCATTTTCCCGGCGCCGAACAGCTCACCCACCACCTTCATGCCGTCGAGCAGCACGTTATTGATGATATCTAACGGTTTGTTGGTTTTCAGCGCTTCGTCCAGCTCGTCCGACAGCCCCTTGCGGTCGCCATCGATGATCCGGTCCTTGAGCCGCCCCTCCACCGTCTCGGCCCGTTTTTTCTTGGTCGCGTCAGCGGCTTTGCGGTCGGCGAAAATTTCCAGCAGTTTCTGCAGCGGATCGTAGCCCTCGCTGCGGCGATCGAAAATCAGGTCCTCGCAGACCTGCACCTCTTCGGGCGCGATCTGGTGCAGCGGCCGGATTTTCGAGACATGCACGATGGCGCCGGTCATCCCCGCGCGCACCGCGTGATCCAGGAACACCGAGTTCAGCACCGCGCGCGCCGCCGGGTTGAGGCCGAAGGAGATGTTGGAGAGCCCGAGAATGATCTGGATGTCCGGGAATTTGTCCCGGATCATCTTGATCCCTTCCAGCGTCCATTGGCCAAGCTTGCGGTCATCCTCATTGCCGGTCGCGATCGTGAAGGTCAGCGGATCGATCAGCAGATCGGACTGCGGCAGCCCGTATTTGTCGCAGGCGAACTCCACCAGGCGGCTTGCGATGCGGAGCTTATCCTCCGGCTCCTTCGCCATGCCGACCTCGTCGATCGTCAGCGCGATCACGCAGGCGCCGAATTTCTTGGCAAGCACCAGCCGATCCGTCGCGTGGCCCTCACCATCCTCGAAATTGATCGAGTTGATGATCGGCTTGCCGCCATGCAGTTTCAGCGCCGCCTCGATCACCGGCGTCTCGGTCGAATCGATGACCAGCGGGGCATTCACGGACGATGTGAACCGGGTGATCACCTCGTTCATCTCGGCGATCTCGTTGCGGCCGACGAAGGCGGTGCAGATGTCCAGCGCGTTCGAGAATTCCGCGACCTGCTCGCGGCCGACGGCCACGCAACCATCCCAGTCGCCGGCCTCCTGCAGTTCGCGCCATTTTTTGGAGCCGTTGGCGTTGCAGCGCTCACCGATCGAAAAGTAGCTGTTCTCCTGGCGCAACGCGGTGGCGCCGTACAGGCTCGCGACGGAGGGGACCCAGAGCGGTTTGCGCAATACCGGCGCCGGGCGCGGATTGCCGAGGCGCCTGAGCATCGCATCCAGCGCCTGGATATGCGGGGTGGATGTACCGCAGCAGCCGCCGATCAGGTTAACCCCGTCCTCCGAGACGAACCGCTCGACCCAGCTCGCCATCTCCTCGGCGCCCAGCGGATAATGCGTCTTGCCGTCGACCAGTTCGGGCAGGCCCGCATTCGGCTGCACGGAAATCATCCCCGGCCAGTTCTGCGCGAGGAAGCGGACATGCTCCGCCATCTCCTGCGGCCCGGTTGCGCAGTTGAGCCCGATCAGCGGGATGTCCAGCGCATGGATCACGGTCGCCGCGGCCGCGATGTCCGGGCCCACCAGCAGCGTGCCCGTGGTCTCGACCGTGACCTGTACGAAAATGGGAATATCGCTGGCAGCCTCCCGCCGGGCCCGCTTCGCGCCATTCACGGCCGCCTTGATCTGGAGCGTGTCCTGGCAGGTCTCGATCAGGATCGCGTCCACGCCGCCCGCAAGCAATCCCTGCGCCTGGACGTACAGCGCGTCCTCCAGCGGGTCATACGGGATATTGCCCAGGCTCGGCAGCTTCGTGCCCGGCCCGATCGAGCCGACGACGAAGCGCATCCGCCCGTCGGCAAAGCTCTCGGCCGCCTCGCGCGCCAGCTCGCCCGCAATCTTGTTGATCTCGAACGCCCGGTCCTCGAGCTGGAATTCGCCCAGCGTGATCGGCGATCCGCCAAAACTGTTGGTCTGCACCATGTCGGCGCCGGCCTCATAATAGCCGCGATGGATTTCGCGCACGAGGTCGGGCCGGGAGAGGTTGAGCACCTCGGTGCAGTTCTCCTTGTCCCAGTAGTCCTTTTCGACATCGAGGGTGAGCGCCTGCACGCGCGACCCCATGCCCCCGTCGCAAAGGAGGACGTGACGGGACAGCGCTTCGAGCAGATGGGGCTTGGTCATGTCTTTTAGATACAACGCCTGCCCCCTATGTCCAGTTAATGCGCTCTGGCACTGATATGCGGATCGAGCTCGTCTTCGGCGGCGAGCCCGGTCCGGAGGACGCCGCCCTGGTGGAAGACGGGCACGCGATGCCGGAAACCGGCTACGCCGTGCGCTTCGCGCTGGCCGCCTTTGGCCACGCGCCGGGCTGCGCCTGCTGCACACTGCGCGGGCCGGCGGCCGACGCGCTCGGCCGCATGTTCCGCGCCCGCGCAACCGGCGCCGCGCCGTTTTTCAGGCGCGTGATGGTGTGCGCCTCGGAAGCCGGCGTAGCGGCTGTGCGGGAGGCGGTGGCCACTGACGTCGTCACGATGGCAAGATTTAGGGCAGAAAGCGCTTCGTTTTCGAAACAGCCCTTCGCGGGCGGCGGTCGCAAAAAACCTTTGTCCTGACACGAAGACGCGATGCCGCCAGCCCCATGGCCCAGCAAAGCAAAATTTTTTGCTACTTTTTGTTCACAAAAACCAGTCTTTAGGTCTTAAGTCGCGCCGCCGCCGCCGCAACGCATCGTTCAAAAACGTCAAGGGCGTCAAACGGCCGGCTCAGCCCGTCGGGCGGCAGTGTGATGGGCAGGCCGCCGCCGTATTCGGTGGCGCCGGGGATCATGAGGTTGTCGGCGAGGCCAAAGCCTTCGATGTCGAGGCCGGGCAGCGGGTCGGGAACCCGCGCGGTCTGCTCGTGGCTGCGCTCGGCGAAGGGGACGGCGCTGTTGGAATAGCCGAACACCGGCCGGCCGCGGCCGAGGAACCAGCCGAGCTCTACCAGCGTGCCGGCATCGGCCGAGGCGCCGCGAAAGGGGGTGAGGTTGGCGACGATGATGTCGCACGACTCCATCATCGCGATGTCGTAGACGTAGATGGCGCGCCAGGCTTGGTCCGGCGGGAGCGTCATGATCCGCGCGATGTCAGGGTTGTACGGCGCCCGCCCAGTGATGCCGTATTTGGCGCAGATGGCGATTTTCGCGGCGGCATTGGCCTCGGCATCGGGGAGAAAAACGTCCGGGCCGGCGAGATAGGCTTGGGGCATCAAGCGAGCTTTCGTAAGGAGTAAGGTAAGCGCATCTCTTCTGGAACAAGCCTCCGCCGCCGACGAAAGCCTTCTGTGTCATCGACTTAGACGACGCCAAAGCCCAGAGTCATAAGTTTTTTGCGACTTTTTGTTTACAAAAACCAGGCGCTTACTGCCTCTCCCGCACCGCCTCCATCAACCCCGCAAACGCCTCATCCAGCGTCTTCCCGCTTGTATTATAAGCAAAATCCGCTTTTGCGTAGAACGCGGCCCGTCCTTCCAGGATCAGGCGCAGATCATCCATCGCCTCCTTGCTCCCGGCCATCGGCCGGAGGTCGCCCTGGGCGATGACCCGGTTCATATGGTCCTCGGGCTCCGCCTGCAGCCAGATCGTGAAGCAGTTGTTCAGCAGCAGGTCGAATGTCGCGGCGTCCGCGACGATGCCGCCGGCGGTGGCGATGACGCAGGTGCGGTTGGTGGCGAGCGTTTCCTCCAGCGCCTGGCGCTCATAGCGGCGGTATGCGTTCGGACCGTACAAAGCCTGGATTTCAGCCGGCGCGCAGCCGGCCAGCCGGGTGATCTCGACCCCAAGCTCGATGAACGGCCGGTTCAGTTTTTCCGCGGTCTTGCGTCCGAGCGTCGATTTGCCGGCGCCGCGCAGCCCGATGAAGGCGATACGCGCGTTGCGCTGGGCCGAGGGCATGCTGCCGTTGAACAGCTCGGTCAGTGTGCGATGCGCCTCCTGCAGGTCCGGCTGCGAGCGGCCGCCGAGGAGCTGGCGTATCATCAGCCATTCCGGAGAGCTGGTCGTCTCGTCGCCGAGCAGTTCGGCAAGCGAGCAGTCGAGCGCGTTCGCGACCTGCTGCAGCACCAGGACCGAGACATTGCCGATGCCGGATTCGAGGTTGGCGAGGTGGCGCTCGGAGACGTCCGCGGTCTCGGCCAGGATGCGCCGCGGCATGCCCCGGCGCGCGCGCAGCAGTTTGACGCGCCGGCCCAGGCCCTCCAGAAGCGGGTCCTTGCCGGTAGCGATCGCTTTGTTTGATATATCCAAACTCATGCCCCGGTGTACCATTTCGCTCAAATCGGCAAAAGGCTTCCCGGCATTTTATGAATTATATTGCACAAATTGAGAAGCCCCTTTATGCATTGGACAATAAAAATGGAGGGAAGCGCCATGGATGCGTGGGTGCGGGCGCCGGCTGACGGGAACGCCGCCGACTATTTTCTGGACCGGCACGTGCGCGAAGGCCGCGCCGACCGGCCCGCGATCGCCGATCCGCAGCGCGCCCTTACCTATCGGCAGTTGCTGGCGGAGGCCCAGAAATTTGCGGGCGGACTGCGCCAGGCGGGCGTGCCGCGCGCGGCGCGGATTGCGTTGCTGCTGCAGGATACCGTGGATTTCCCGATCGCGTTCTGGGGCGCGCTGCGCGCTGGCGTCGTGCCCGTGCCGATCAACACCCTCCTGCCGTCGGACCTCGTCGCTTATATCCTGGCCGATTGCCGGGCTGAGATGCTGGTCGTCAGCGCCTCGTTATCAGACGCCCTGGCCCCGGCTCTGGCGAACCTGCCGGACCTGCGGCTGGTGGTGCCAACGGGAGCCGCGCTGGCCGCTTTCGGGGCCGGCGAACCAATGCCGCCGGTTGCAGCGAACGCCGATGAAGTGGCGTTCTGGCTGTATTCATCGGGCTCGACCAATCTGCCGAAGGGCGTACGGCACGTGCATGGGAGCCTGCGCGCGACGGCAGATACCTACGCGAGGCAGGTGCTGAAAATCCGCGAGGATGACGTCGTTTATTCGGCAGCCAAGATGTTTTTCGCCTATGGGCTCGGTAACGCGCTGACATTTCCGATGTCGGTCGGCGCGCAGAGCGTCCTGCTGCCGGAGCGGCCGACGCCGGACGCCGTACTGACGCTGATGGCGGCGCATCAGCCGACAATTTTTTGCGGCGTGCCGACGCTCTATGCGGGGCTTTTGCAGGCGCCGGGCCTTGGGGCGGGGGCGGGGTCCGCGCGGCTGCGGCGCTGCATCTCGGCCGGTGAAGCGCTGCCCGCGCATATCGGCGACGCCTGGCGGCGGCGCGTCGGCGTCGATATCCTGGATGGCATCGGCTCGACCGAGATGCTGCACATCTTTCTCTCCAACACCGACGAGCAGCTGCGCTACGGCACCTCCGGCGTCGCCGTGCCCGGCTATGAATTGCGCGTGGTGGACGAGCAGGGGCGCGATGTGCCGGACGGAGAGCCGGGCGAGCTCGTCGTCAAAGGTGAAAGTGCCGCCGAGGGTTACTGGAACCAGCGCGCCAAGAGCCGGCGGGTTTTTGTCGGCGAATGGACCTACACAGGCGATAAATACATCCGCGAGCCCGACGGGTTCTATCGTTATTGCGGGCGCACCGACGACATGTTCAAGACCGGCGGCATCTGGGTCAGCCCGTTCGAGGTGGAGGGCGCGCTGGCGTCGCATGAGGCGGTGCTCGAGGCGGCGGTCGTGGGCCGCGCTGACGGCGACGGGCTGATGAAGCCGCGCGCTTTCGTCGTGCTGAAGGACGGCTTTGCCGCGGCACCGGCGCTCACCAGGGACCTGCAGGATTTCGTGAAGGCCAGTATCGGGCCATGGAAATATCCGCGCTGGATCGAATATTGCGAGGACCTGCCAAAGACCGCGACGGGCAAAATCCAAAGGTTCAAGCTGCGACAATGACATTGGAGGGCCTGGAGGCCGCCTGGTGGGGGCCGGCGCCGGATCTCGCACCCACGATCGTGCTGCTGCATGAGGGGCTGGGCTGCGTCGCGCTCTGGCGGGATGTGCCGGAGCGCCTGGCCGCCCTAACAGGCTGCGGGGTGCTCGCGTATTCCCGCCAAGGCTACGGCGCGTCGCCGCCCGCCGCATTGCCACGCCCGCTCACCTACATGCATGACGAAGCGCTGGGCGTGCTGCCCCGCGTTATCGAGGCGGCACATCTGCGGCACTTCGCCCTGCTCGGGCATTCCGATGGCGGCTCGATCGCGACGATTTTCGCGGGCGGCGTGAGCGATGCGCGGCTGGCAGGTGCCATCCTCATCGCGCCGCATTTCTTCGTCGAGGATGTGTCGGTCAGCAGCATCGAGGCGGCGAAGACGGCGTATGAGACGACCGATCTGCGGGCGCGCCTCGGCCGTTATCACCGCGACCCCGACAACGCGTTCAGGGGCTGGAACGGCGCCTGGCTAGACCCCGGTTTTCGCGACTGGCGGATCGATACCTACCTGCCGCGCGTCACGGCGCCGTTGCTGGTGTTGCAGGGAGACGCGGACGAGTACGGCACGGCGGCGCAGCTGGACTGCGCCGCTAGGCTCGCCGGCGGCGCGGTGGAAACAATGCTGATCCCGGGGGCCAGACACGCACCGCATCTCTCCCACGGAGAGAACGTGTTAGAAATAACAACCAGGTTCCTGAACGAAACGCTGCTCTTTGCCCCTTGAGATGCCGCGGCCCATAACAAAAATCCCCAAAGTTTTTGCCACTTTTTGTTCAAAAAAAGTAGCCCTTCCTGTTACTGCACAATAATGCCTATATTGACTAATCCTTTTTATGCATTATACTGCATTTATATTAGGGAACGGACAAGACCATGATCATCGATTTTCGGACCGAGCCTAGCCGCTACCGGCACTGGAAGCTGCACTTCGATGGCCCTGTGGCGCATCTCGTCATGGAGGTGGACCCGACGGCCGGGTTGTTCGAAGGGTATGAGCTGAAGCTCAACTCCTACGATCTTGGCGTGGATATCGAGCTGCACGACGCGGTGCAGCGGCTGCGCTTTGAGCATCCGGAGGTCGGCGCCGTGGTGCTCCGCTCGGGCCGCGAGAACGTGTTCTGCGCCGGCGCCAATATCCGGATGCTGGGCAGCGCTTCGCACACCCATAAAGTGAATTTCTGCAAGTTCACGAACGAGACGCGGCTTTCGATCGAGGATGCGACCGAGAGTTCTGGGCAAACCTATGTGTGCGCGATCCGCGGGACGGCGGCCGGCGGCGGCTACGAGCTGGCTTTGACGGCCGCCCACATCATGTTGATCGACGACCGCAAATCCTCCGTCTCGCTGCCGGAGCTGCCGTTACTGGCGGTGCTGCCCGGCACGGGCGGGCTGACGCGGGTCACTGATAAGCGCCGCGTGCGCCGCGACCTTGCGGATGTGTTTTGCACGACCGAGGAAGGTGTGCGCGGCAAGCGGGCGGTGCAGTGGCGCCTGGTTGACGAGTTGTTGCCGCCATCTGCCTGGGTTGAAGGTGTGGCTGCGCGCGCGCGCGATTTCGCGGAAAAATCAGACCGGCCGGCGGGTGCCTCCGGGATTGCGCTGACCCCGCTCGAGCGCGGGCTGACCGAGACGGCACTCACCTACCGGCATGTTGGCGTCGCGCTGGAGGCACCGACCGGCCGCGCCGTGATCACCATCCATGGCCCGACGGCGCCGGTCCCGGAAACGGTGGAGGCGGCGCAGGCGCTGGGCGACAGGTTCTGGCCGCTCGCGATGGCGCGGGAACTGGATGACGCCATTCTGCATTTGCGCCTGAACGAGCCCGAGCTTGGGTTGATCGTGTTCCGAAGTGCTGGGGATAGCCGCGCCGTGCTCGCGCATGATGCATTCCTTGAGCATCATAAAAACCATTGGTTGATGCGCGAGATCAGGCATTTCCAGAAACGCGTTTTCAAGCGCGTGGACGTGACCTCGCGCAGCCTGATCACGCTGGTCGAACCTGGCAGCTGCTTTGCCGGCAGCCTCGCTGAACTGGTATTCGCCGCCGACCGCGCGGTGATGTTCGATGGCGCGGACGCGCGGCTTATGCTCGGCCCTGCGAATTTCGGCCCGCATAAAATGGGCAACGGCCTCACGCGTCTCGAGACGCGTTTTCTTGGTGAGCCGGAATCCGTCGCGCGCGCGCAAGCCCGCGCCGGCGAGGCGCTGGATGCGCAGAGCGCATCCGAGCTTGGCCTCGTCACGCAGATTTTCGATGCCACCGACTGGGACGACGAGATCCGCATCATGCTCGAGGAACGTGCGAGTTTTTCGCCCGACAGCCTGACCGGCCTCGAGGCGAACCTGCGCTTTGCCGGGCCCGAGACGATGGAGACCCGCATTTTCGGCCGTCTCACCGCCTGGCAGAACTGGATTTTCATCCGCCCGAACGCGGTCGGCGCGGAGGGCGCGCTCAAACGCTACGGCTCCGGGCAGCAGCCGATCTACGACCGCAACCGCGTCTAACATTCAGCCGGAGACACACACCATGCCCGATGGCATCAACATCGACTATGACGGCCTGATCCCCAACAATGTCGACCTCGCCGGGGATGCGCGCGTGCGCAAGGCGCTGGAGACCTGGCATCCCGGCTATATCGACTGGTGGAAGGATATGGGGCCCGAGGGCTTCCAGGAGTCGCTGGTGTATCTGCGCACCGCGATCGGCGTCGACCCCAAAGGCTGGGCGAAGTTCGATTACGTGAAAATGCCTGACTATAAATGGGGCATTCTGCTGGCGCCAAAGGTTGAAGGCCGCACCATCCCTTTTGGCAAACACAAGGGCGAGCCTGCGTGGCAGGAGGTGCCCGGCGAATACCGCGCGATGCTGCGCCGGCTGATCACGGTGCAGGGCGATACCGAGCCCGCCTCGGTCGAGCAGCAGCGCCATCTCGGCGCCACGGCACCTTCGCTCTACGATCTGCGCAACCTGTTCCAGGTGAATGTGGAAGAGGGACGGCATCTGTGGGCGATGGTCTATCTGCTGCACAAATACTTTGGCAATGACGGCCGCGAGGAGGCCGAGGAGCTGCTCGCCCGCCGCTCCGGGCACCAGGATACGCCGCGCATGCTGGGCGCGTTCAACGAGGCAACGCCCGATTGGCTCTCTTTTTTCATGTTCACCTTCTTCACCGACCGTGACGGCAAGATGCAGCTCGAGGCCCTGGCGCAGTCGGGTTTCGATCCGCTCTCGCGCACCTGCCGCTTCATGTTGACCGAAGAGGCGCATCACATGTTCGTCGGCGATAGCGGCGTGCAGCGCGTCGTCGAGCGCACGGTCGAGGCCATGCGCGACGCTGACATCACCGACCCGCACGACATCGCCGCTATCCGCGCGCTCGGCGTGATTGACCTGCCGACGATCCAGAAGAAGATCAACCTGCATTTTTCGCTGACGCTCGATCTGTTCGGCAACGAGATCAGCACGAACGCCGCCAACGCCTTCAATGCCGGCATCAAGGGCCGCTACCGCGAGGACAAGCTGGAGGACGACCACGCGCTGCTGGACGCGACCTACCCGGTCCTGCGCCACGTGAACGGCCAGTTCGTCACCGAGGAGGTGCCGGCCCTCTCGGCGCTTAATCTGCGGCTGCGCAACGACTATGTGCAGGACTGCATCTCCGGCGTGACCCGCTGGAACCGCGTGATCGAGAAAGCCGGGATCGGCTTCAAGCTCGCCCTCCCGCATGTCGCCTTTAACCGCGCGATCGGCGAGTTCGCCGGCATCCACACCGACATCGACGGCAACATCCTGGACGAGGCGGTGTGGCAGGCCGCGCGCGATGGAATGCTGCCGAACGACGACGATGCCGCCTACATCACCTCGCTGATGGTGCCGGTGACCGAAAACGGCAAATTCGCGGGGTGGATCGCGCCGCCAAAAATGGGGATCGATAACAAGCCGGGCGATTTCGAATACGTCCAGATCGTCGCCTGAACGGATGAACGCGCTCGTCAAGCAGCATCTGATCGACCCGGAGGTTTGCATACGCTGCAATACCTGCGAGGCCACCTGCCCGATCGGCGCGATCACCCATGACGCCAACAACTATGTGGTCGATCCCAACACCTGCAACTTCTGCATGGATTGCGTGAGCCCCTGCCCGACCGGCTCGATCGACCACTGGTTCGTGGTGCCGGAACCCTTCTCGCTGGAGGACCAGTTCAGCTGGCTCGAGCTGCCGCCGAAACCGCCGGAACCGGCTCTCGATCCGGACGACAGCGAGGCGGCCGCCTTGTTGGACGGCGCGCATGCGGCAACCGGCGGCCGCGTGCCGCCGCCGCCCTCGGCCGCCAAACCGCAGATCAATGTCTTCAACCGTGACGCGCCGGCGCGCGCCACGGTCACCGGCAATCTCCGGCTGACGGCGGGTGAGACGGATACGCGCCATATCATTCTGGATTTCGGCAGCCGGGTATTTCCCGTGCTCGAAGGCCAGAGCATCGGCGTGATCCCGCCAGGGACGGACGCCGCCGGCAAGCCGCACGCGATGCGGCTGTACTCGATTGCGTCCGCGCGCGACGGGGAGCGTCCCAACACCAACAACCTGGCGCTGACGGTGAAGCGCACGGCCGGCGGCCTTGCCTCCAACTGGCTCTGCGACATGGAGCTCGGCGCGACCCTCGACGTGATCGGCCCGTTCGGCGCCACCTTCCTGCTGCCCGCCGCGGAGGACGCGGACATACTCATGATCTGCACCGGCACCGGCGCTGCACCCTTCCGCGGCTTTACCGAGTATCGCCGCCGCCACGCGCCCGGCATCCACGGCCGGCTGCACCTCTATTTCGGCGCCCGCACGCCCGAGGAACTGCCCTATTTCGGCCCCCTGCAAAAACTGCCCGCCACGCTGTTACAACAGGAGCTCGTCTACTCCCGCCTGCCCGGCCGCCAGCGCGAATACGTGCAGGACCGCATGCGTGCGCGGGCCGAGCACATCACCGCCCTGCTTCGCCGGCCGAACCTGCACGTCTTCATCTGCGGGCTGCGGGGGCTCGAAGCTGGCGTGGAGGCGGCGTTCACCGATATCGCCGAAGCGGCAGGCATGGATTGGGCGACGCTGCGGGAGAGCCTGCGGACGAGTGGCAGGTTCCATGTGGAAACGTATTGAGGGGCAAGAAAGCGCTTCTTTTGTGAACAAAAGAAGCAAAAAACTTTGCTCCTGAGCGCCTGGAACTGAGCCAGATCCCGCGGCCCAAATGAATGGGAGTTTTCTGCTGCTTTTTTTCGGAAAAGAAGCGCTTCCTGCCCCACCCTTGCCTGCCCCTCCCCCCGGTGCCATTTCAACCCCATGACAACTCCGCACGACCCGGTCGGCTGGCACGGCACGACCATCCTCTGTGTAAGACGCAACGACAAAGTCGCGATGGCGGGCGACGGCCAGGTCAGCCTCGGCAACACCGTCGTGAAGGGTAACGCCCGCAAGGTGCGGCGCATCGGCAGCGGCGGCGTCATCTCCGGTTTCGCCGGCGCCACTGCCGATGCCTTCACCCTGCTGGAGCGACTGGAAACCAAGCTCGAGCGCTTCCCCAACCAGCTCGAGCGCGCCTGCGTCGAGCTCGCGAAGGACTGGCGGACGGACCGCTACCTGCGGCGGCTCGAGGCGATGATGATCGTCGCCGACGCCGAACGCAGTTTCACCCTGACTGGCAACGGCGACGTGCTGGAACCCTCGGACGGCGTCGTCGCCATCGGCTCGGGCGGCAATTTCGCCCTGGCGGCGGCCCGCGCGCTGATGACCGTGGAGGACCTCAACGCCGAGGAGATCGCGCGGCGGGCCATGAAGATCGCGGCCGACATCTGCATCTACACCAACGAAAACCTGATTGTTGAAACCATCTGATGGACATCCCCGTTTACTCCCCGCGCGAAATCGTCTCCGAGCTCGACCGCTTCATTATCGGCCAGAACGACGCCAAGCGCGCGGTCGCGATCGCCCTTCGCAACCGCTGGCGCCGGCTGCAGCTGCCGGAGGACATGCGCGAGGAGGTCGTGCCGAAGAACATCCTGATGATCGGGCCGACCGGCTGCGGCAAGACCGAGATCGCCCGGCGCCTCGCCAAGCTGGCGCAGGCGCCGTTCATCAAGGTCGAGGCGACCAAGTTCACCGAGGTCGGCTATGTCGGGCGCGACGTCGAGAGCATCGTGCGCGACCTGGTCGAGGCCTCCATCACCATGCTGCGCGAGCAGAACCGCAAGGGGGTGGAAGCCAAGGCCGAGCTGCTGGCCGAGGAGCGGCTGATCACGGCCCTGGTCGGCGAGGGGGCCGCGGCCGACACGCGGGTGAAGTTCAAGCGGATGCTGCGGGCGGGCGAGCTTGAGGACAAGGAAATCGAGGTCGCGGTCGCAGATACCGGCGGCATGCCGATCGGCGTCATCGACATGCCGGGGATGCCGCAGAACGGCGCGCTCAACCTCGGCGACATGATGAAGGGGATGTTCGGCCGGCAGCAGCAGAAACGCAAAATGCTGGTGCCGGACGCGCGCCGCGCGCTCGAGCGCGCGGAGGCCGACCGGCTGCTCGACACCGAGGCGCTCACCAAGGACGCGCTGCGCCACGCCGAGAATAACGGCATCGTCTTCCTCGACGAGATCGACAAGATCTGCGCGAAAACCGAAGGCGGCTTCAGGGGCGGCGACGTCTCCCGCGAGGGCGTGCAGCGCGACCTGCTGCCGCTGATCGAGGGCACTACGGTCTCCACGAAATACGGGCCGATCAAGACCGACTACATCCTGTTCATCGCCTCCGGCGCCTTCCACGTCGCCAAACCCGCGGACCTGCTGCCGGAACTGCAGGGGCGGCTGCCGATCCGGGTCGAGCTCTCCTCGCTCTCGCGCGACGATTTCCGCCGCATCCTGAGCGAGCCCGAGCACTCGCTGCTCAAGCAGTACACCGCACTGCTGGGGACGGAGGGTGTCGCCCTCAGCTTCGCCGACGACGCCGTGGACGCGCTCGCCTCGCTCGCCTTCGACATCAACGACCGCGTCGAGAATATCGGGGCGCGGCGGCTCGCGACCGTGATCGAGAAGCTGTTGGAAGAGATCAGTTTTACGGCCACCGACCGCTCGGGCGATACCGTGGTCGTCGATGCGGCGTATGTGAATGAGCGCGTGGCGCCGCTGGCGGCGAAGGGCGATCTCAGCCGGTTCATTCTGTGATTTTGGGACGGGTTAAGGCCAGGGCTCTGCCCTGGGGCCGAGGGGCCGCAGACCCCGGATGTTTTTCGGGGGCGCAATGTGACCACTAGGGGGGTGGGGGCGGGCGTGCTGCTTGTGGCGCTGGCGGCACTCGGCGTTGCCTATTTTGCGCAGGATGTGCTGCGGCTCATGCCGTGCGAGCTCTGCTTATGGGAGCGCTGGCCCTACCGGATCGTCGCGGTGTTCGGCCTGCTCGCGGCCGTGTTGCCGCCACGCGTCGGCAGACCCATCCTTGGCCTCGCCATCCTCACGTTGCTCGCCGGCGCCGGCATCGCCTTCCTCCATGTGGGCGTGGAATTCGGCTGGTGGCCCTCGCCCCTGCCGGAATGCAACGGCATCCTCACCCCCGGCGCGCCGCTCCCCGCCACCCCGGCCCGCCCCTGCGACGAGCCGGTATTCCTCATTCCGCACCTCCCTGTCTCCATGGCGATGATGGATTTTATCGCCGCGCTGGCTTTCGCCTTCGCCCTCACCGCCTATGTCTCACGCAGACAAAGGCGGTTCAGATGAGCGATCAGGTCAAGAAATTCATTCGTGTCGACCATGCGGGCGAGTACGGCGCGGAGCGCATCTATGCCGGCCAGCTCGCCATCCTTGGCCGCGGGCCGCATGCCGGGATCATCGAACACATGAAGGCGCAGGAGGAGCACCACCTGGCGACCTTCTCGGACCTCATCAGCCGCCGCCGCGTGCGCCCCACTGTGCTGCTGCCGTTCTGGCACATCGCCGGCTTCGCGCTCGGCGCCGCCACCGCCGCAATGGGTGCGCGCGCCGCCATGGCATGCACCGTGGCCGTGGAGGAAGCGATCGACGAACACTACGCGGCCCAGGAAGCCGCCCTCGATGAGGACGAAACCGAGCTGCGCGGCACCATCGCGCAGTTTCGCGCCGAGGAACTGGAACACCGGGATATCGGGCTCGCCAACGAGGCCGAGCTGGCGCCGGCGTATCGGTTGATGTCGGCGGTGATCAAGGCAGGGTGTAAGGTGGCGATCAAGGTGAGCGAACAGATTTAATCGCCGCCATGGGCGCAGGCGCCGCCTGCGGCAAAGTGCCCTGGCCGAAAAGTTAAAAAGAAGCGCTTCCTTTACTTTCCCTCCCCTTACTGCGACCTGACTTTCGTGCCTCTCCCCGCCCCCGCCGTCTGGCTCATCCTCTTCGCCGCGGTATTTCTGACCCGGCTGATCACCCTGAACCGCGCCGTGCTCGACTGGGACGAGAGCCTCTATTACCTGATGGCCCAGCAATGGCGGCTCGGGCACCTGCCCTACACGACCATCTGGGACAACAAGCCGCTCGGCATCTACGCCATTTTCGTCGCCTTCCAGGCCGCCATCGGCCATGGCGTCCTGGCCATCCGCTTGGCGACCGTCTTTTTCGTGAGCGCGCTCGCCTGGAGCGTATTCGCCATCACCGAGACGATCACGAACCAGCGCCCCGCGGCCTGGGCGGCGGGGGGCGCGCTGGTGCTGGGCGCCCTCGGCAATGACGGGCTGTCAGCCAACACCGAACTCTTCATGGCAAGTTTCACGGCAATTGGCGTGCTGGCGGCCCTGCGCACGGAGCGCGGTTTTGCCGTCGGCGTGCTGATCGGCTGCGCGTTCATGATCAAATACGTGGCGGTATTCGAGGCGCCGGTGATCTTCGTGTGGCTGCTCTGGCGAACCCGGCGCTGGCAGGTCGGTGCTGCCTGCATCATCGGCGCGGCACTTCCGCTGCTCCTCGTGATGGCGCTCTACGCGGCCAATGGCCGGTTTGGCCTGTGGGCGGATTGCAGCGTGCTCTCGAACTTCCGTCGCGTCGCCGCCGCCCCCGCGGCCAATGCGACAAGTTACGCGCTGCACACGCAGCTCTGGCGCTGGGGGACGTTCTATGCGGCCGGCCTCGCGATGGTGGGCAGCGCCCTATGGCGGCGGGGCTGGGCCGTGTTCCTCTCGGCGTGGCTGCTCGGGGGCCTGCTGGGTGCGGCCGCCGCCCGGTCCTTCTATGACCACTACTTCCTGCAGGTCCTGCCGGCACTGTGCGTCATTACGGGCGTCTGGTTCGGCCGGCTGCCCGGCGCATGGCGCGCGGTGTTTCTCCTGGCCGTGCTCAGCCTGCCGGCCTGGGCGGCGCAGCAGGCCTTGCGCGAAACCATGCGGCCGGACGAGACCGCAAGGATCGGCGCCGTTTTGCGGGCGGCGCGCCCGCCGAGCCTGTACGTGTTCGACGGCCAGCCGATCCTCTACGCCCTGGCAGGCGTGCCGCCGCCGACGCGCTACGTGCTGCCCTCCGAGCTCACCCGCAACCTGCTGCCGCGCGTGGCGGGGGTGGACCCGGTGGCGGAGGAGGCGCGCATTCTGGCGCAATCACCCGCCTATATCGTGCGCGAGGCGAACCCGCCGACCGACCCCGCGGTTGTCAACAGGGCGGTGTATGCCGAGTTGGATGCAGCACTGGCTGCGGATTACGTGTTGTGGCGGCGGGAGGGGGACGTGCTGATTTATAGGGGGAAGTAAGCATTACTTTTTGTGAACAAAAAACCCTCGCGCGGGGTTTGTTCACAAAGGGGCGCTTGCTTTCCTCACCTATACTGCCTGCCTTCCTGTCAACATCGCCTCCAGCCGCAAACACGCAGCCTCAGCCGCCTCGGCCGCGCGGCGGAGTTCGTCCTGGTCGAAATAGCGCGCCCCTCGCAATGTGGCGCATGCGGCGGCCACCCCCTGGTCGTGCATGATCTCGGCGATTTTGATCATCCGCGATGCGGTTTCCTTGGTGATGATCTGGTTGCCCTCGAAATGCAGGCCGGTCTTGGTCCCAGCCGACCAGCATTTGCGCACGAGGTACGTGCCGCCCTGCAGGCGGATCGTGAATTCGGCCGGCAGGTCGACCAGCGCGCCGAGATCGATCATCAGGCCGTTCGGCGTTTCATCGAGCACCAGGCAGTCATACACATAGCTGTTGGGGTCGGCGCCGACGATCAGCCGCGCGCTTTTCAACACCGGCACACGGTTCGTGGCGCGTCGCTCGCGCCCCATCGCGATCCCTGACTCCGCGGCGGCGAGGCCGTCGGTCCCGTCTGTCCTGTCGGTCCCGTTTGTCGCGTTTGGTCCGTTTGTCCCGTTTGGCCCGTTTATCCGCTGCTTCTGGTCCTCTCTCATGATCCGGCGCCTTTGCGATGGGATGCCGGCATGATGCGGGGTAAGAGTTAACGACGGGTCAACGAACGCGCGGGACCGGGTGTTTAAACGGTGCGGCCACCATCCACCGGCAGCTCCACCCCCGTGATGAACGATGCATCATCCGACGCCAGGAACACCGCCGCACCGCACACGTCGCCCGGCTCCGCCAGGCGCCCGAGCGGCACCGTCGCAATGAAGCGCGCGCGGTTCTCCGGCGTATCCTCAGCCCCCATGAAGTCGGTCAGCATCCCGGTCGCCGCCATCACCGGGCAGATCACGTTGACGCGTATCTTCCAGGGCGCGAGTTCGACCGCGAGCGACTTGCTGAGCAGGTTCGCCGCCCCCTTCGAGGCGTTATACCAGGTCAGACCCGGGCGCGGCCGGATGCCGGCCGTCGAGCCGACATTGATCATCACGCCGCCGCCGGCATCGCGCATCGCCGGCACCACCGCCTGCACCATGTGATAGATCGCCTTCACGTTGACCGCGAAGCAGCGGTCGAACCCCGCCTCATCCACCTGCAGCAGCGGCTGGTTGCGGTGCGTGTAGCCCGCGTTGTTGACGACGATGTCCGGCGTGCCGAACATCTCGACGGTTTTCGCGACCGCCGCGCGCACCGCCTCCGCCTGCGAAACATCCGCCTCGATCGCGATGGCGGCCTCGCCGATTTCTGCGGCGACACGCTGCGCCGCGTCCAGCCGCAGGTCCACAACCGCGACGCGCGCGCCTTCCTCGGCGAAGCGCTTCGCCATGGCGGCGCCAAAACCGCTGCCGGCGCCGGTGATGAGTGCGATCTTCTGGTTTAGTTTTGCCATGGGCGTCCTCCTGGATCATTAATTAGTTGGCGGAAGAAAGAACTACTTTTTGTGAACAAAAAATAGCGAAAAAACTTTGATAATTTGGGCCATGGATGGTGGTCGCGTCAAAGCGCTCGGCCCGAACCACTTTCCTACTTTAACCCAAACGCCACAAAATTTCGGCCAAGACTCGTCTAGACCTCCCTTCGTCAACGAAGGGTGCCAACATGACCAGTCCGTTCAGCGACCCAGACAGTGCCGGGCGGGCCCTCGGCCACGCGCCGGAGATCGACCCGACAGCGAACGTGCGCGACACGGTGTTCGGACGGTTCAACGAGGTCGGGCCGCGCTGCCGGATCGCGGAGTGCCGGTTTGGCGACTACGCCTATATCGGCAACGACAGCGACGCGATCTACACGACCATCGGCAAGTTCTGCTCGATCGCGGCACAGGTGCGCATCAACCCGGGCAATCATCCGCTCGAGCGGGCGGCCCTCAACCATTTCACCTATCGCGCGAGCAAATATGGTCTCGGGTCCGACGAGCCGGAATTTTTCGAATGGCGCAGAAGCTCGCCCGTCGTCATCGGACATGACGTGTGGATCGGCCATGGCGCCATCCTGCTGCCGGGCGTGACCGTGGGGAATGGCGCCGTCATCGGCGCGGGTGCGGTGGTGACGAAGGACGTGCCGCATTTCGCGATCGTCATCGGCACGCCGGCGCGGATCCACCGGTTCCGCTTTGCCCCGGGGATTTGCGCGCAGTTGAACGAAATCGCCTGGTGGGACTGGCCGGACGCGCAGCTCGGCGCGGCGCTGGACGATTTCAGGCACCTGCCGATCGAGGATTTTTGCCAAAAATACCTTGACGAACCCTCCATAAATGAATAGACATCTAGACATGTTAGACACGACAGAGACCTCGTTTAGCCGGGCGGACTGGCTCGGCATCCTGGCCCGCGGCACCGCCGCGTTCATCACCGAGGCCCTGCAAAAGGCGCCAGCGCTCCCGGAATTCGTGCGGCTGCGCGGTCCGGAGACCGGCATGTCGATGGTGCGCGGGCGGATGGGCGGCGGCGGGGCGGCATTCAATCTCGGCGAGATGACCATCGCGCGCTGTTCGATCCGCGATGCGGCGGGGCGCATCGGCCATGGCTATGCGGCGGGGCGGGATGAGGCGCTAGTCGAGCTGATCGCGCGGCTTGACGCGGTGCTGCAGGCGCCTGACCTTTATCCCGCTTATGCGCGCGCGGTGCTGGCGCCGCTTTGCCAGGCCGAGGCGGCGCGCCGCGCGGCGCTGGAGGCGAGGGCAGCCGCGACGGAAGTGAAATTCTTTACCCTGGCGACGATGCGCTCATGAACACGCTAACCCCCGGCTTTGCCACCCCCCTGCAGGCGCAGGCCTGCTTTCGCGCCGTGCTGAAGGCGATGAGTTTTCCAGGCGCGCCGGTCGAGCTGCCCGGCGTAGCCGAGCCGCCAGCCGCCCTCTCGCCCGCGGCGGCCGCAATCCTGTTGACGCTGGCCGACACGATGGTGACTGTGAGCCTGCCGCCTGGCGCCGAGGGCGCCGACTGGCTCGCGTTCCACACGGGTGCGAAGACGGCGCCGGCGGCGGATGCGGATTTCGTCGTGGCCCGCGCGCGCCCGGCCCTCAGCACGTTGCGGCTTGGCACCTATGACGAGCCGGAGATGGGCGCGACGCTGATCCTGGACGTGCCGGATCTGGATGCCGGCCCCCGGTTTCGCCTCACCGGCCCCGGTATCGCGCACGAGACGCTCCGGCGCCTGCCGCTCGACGACCAGTTTCTGCCCGAATGGCGCGCGCTCGCCGCCAAAACGCCCCTTGGCGTGGACATTCTGCTCTGTGCCGGGACCACGCTGATTGGCCTCCCCCGCAGCCTGACGATGGAGTTGCTCTGATGGCCTATGTTGCGGTCAAAGGCGGCGAAGCGGCGATCGCCGCCGCGCATGCCTGGCTCGCCGAATGCCGGCGCGGCGCGACGGACGTCCCCGCCCTCGACACCGAACAGATCATGGGCCAGCTCGGCCGCGCGGTCGACCGCGTCATGGCCGAGGGCGCGCTGTATGACCGTGAGCTCGCCGCGCGCGCCATCGCGCAGGCCCAGGGCGACCTGATCGAGGCGGCCTTCCTGCTCCGCGCCTACCGCACCACCCTGCCGCGGCTGATCGACAGCGAACCGGTCGACACCGGCGCCATGCGCCCGCTCCGCCGCGTCTCCGCGATCTTCAAGGACCTGCCGGGCGGCCAGCGGCTCGGGCCGACCACCGACTACACGCACCGGCTGCTGGATTTCACCGAACCTCCCACACCGGCGGCAACGGCCAACGAGACCGCCCCGCCGGCCAACCAGGCCAGCACGCCGGCTGCGATGCCGCGCGTCACCGACATGATGGGCGCCGAGGCGCTGCTGGAGCCGGACCAGGCGGGCGGCGACACGCCCGGCGATCTCACCATGGAGCCGCTGGATTTTCCCGCCGGCCGGGATCTGCGCCTGCAGGGCCTGGCGCGCGGCGATGAGGGGTTTCTGCTCGCCCTCGCCTATTCCACCCAGCGCGGCTACGGCCACACCCATCCCTTCGTCGGCGAGCTGCGCGTCGGCGAGGTCGCGGTCAGCATCGCGCCGCCGGAACTCGGCTTTGCCATCGAGATCGGCGACATCACGCTCACCGAGTGCCAGATGGTCAACCAGTTCGGCGGCAGCAAAGCCGCCCCGCCGCAATTCACCCGCGGCTATGGTCTGTGCTTTGGCCACCAGGACCGCAAGGCGATCGCGATGTCGCTGGTCGACCGCTCGCTGCGCGCGGCCGAGCTCGGCGAGGCCGCCAAGGCGCCGGCGCAGAACGACGAGTTCGTGCTCTCGCATTGCGACAACATCGAGGCGACGGGTTTTCTCGAGCATCTCAAGCTGCCGCATCACGTTGACTTCCAGAGCGAGCTCGAGACCATCCGGAAAATGCGCGCCGATATCCTCGGAGAGGCGTCATGAAGGGCTATAATTTCGCGTATCTGGACGAGCAGACGAAGCGGATGATCCGCCGCGCCGTGCTGAAGGCGGTCGCGATCCCCGGGCACCAGATCCCGTTCGCCAGCCGCGAGATGCCGCTGCCCTATGGCTGGGGCACCGGCGGCATCCAGGTGACGGCGTCGATCATCGGGCCGGACGACGTGCTGAAGGTCATCGACCAGGGCGCGGACGACACGACCAACGCGGTCTCCATCCGCGGCTTTTTCGCGCGCACCGCGGGGGTCGCGACGACGACGCACACGAGCGAGGCGAGCGTCATCCAGACGCGCCACCGCATCCCCGAAGTCCCGCTCACCGAGGACCAGGTCATCGTCTACCAGGTGCCGATGCCAGAGCCCCTGTACCGGCTGGAGCCGAGCCGGGCCGCCACCAAGCGCCGCCACGCGCTCGCCGAATACGGCGAGATGCATGTGAAGCTCTACGAGGACATCACCCGCTTCGGCCGCGTCGCGGTCGCCTATGACCATCCGGTGATGGTGAACGGGCGCTACCTGATGTCGCCTTCGCCGATCCCGGCTTTCGACAACCCGAAACTCGACCACATGCCGGCCCTCCAGCTGTTCGGCGCCGGGCGCGAAAAGCGCATCTACGCGGTGCCGCCCTATACCGCCGTGCGCTCGCTGGATTTCGAGGACCACCCGTTCCATCCGGGCCGCGCCGATGGCGTGTGCGCGCTGTGCGGTGCGGCGGACACCTATCTCGACGAAATCCTGGTCAGCGATCAGGGCGATAAAATGTTCGCCTGCTCGGACAGCGATTTCTGCGAGCAGAACCGGGAGGCGCTGCGATGAATTTTCTGGAAGCGCGCGATTTGTGCACGAATTTCGGGCGCATCAGGGCGCTCGATCACGTCTCGCTCGGGCTCCGGCGCCACGAGATCCTCGCGATCGTGGGCGAGAGCGGTTCGGGCAAGACCACCTTGCTGAACACGCTGGCGGGACGGCTCACGCCCGATTCCGGTGACGTGCTGTTCGACCGCGGTGCCGGCCTCGCACCGATCAGCGAACTGGGCGAGCTCGGCCTGCGGCAACTGCAGCGCGCGCAATGGGGCTTTATCCAGCAAGACCCACGCCAGGCGCTGCGGCTCGACATCACAGCCGGCGGCAATATCGGCGAGCGGCTGATGGCGGCCGGCAACCGCAACTACGGGGACATCCGGGCGGAGGCGGCGCGCTGGCTGGCCGCCGTCGAGATCGACCCCGCGCGGCTCGATGATCTGCCCAAGTTCTTCTCGGGCGGCATGCTGCAGCGGCTGCAGATCGCGGCGACCCTGGTGACCGGCCCCGAGCTCGTGTTCATGGACGAACCGACCGGCGGCCTCGATGTCTCGGTGCAGGCGCGCATCCTCGACCTGATCCGCGGGCTGGTGCGCAAGCTCGGCCTCGCGGTCGTGCTGGTCACGCATGATATCGGCGTGGCTCGCCTGCTGGCCGACCGGCTGATCGTGATGCGGCACGGGCGGATCGTGGAGACCGGCCTCACCGACCAGGTGCTGGACGACCCACACCATGAATACACGCAACTGCTCGTCTCCTCGGTGCTGCCGGCATGACCGTTCTGTTGGACGCGAGCGGCCTCGCGAAAACCTTTCTGCTCCATCTGCAGGGTGGCGCGCGCCTCGAGGTGCTGCGCCGCACCGGCATCACCGCGCAAGCCGGCGCCTGCATCGCCTTGTCCGGCCCCTCGGGCGCCGGCAAATCCACCCTGCTGCGCGCCCTGTACGGCAACTACCTGGTCGATGCCGGCAGCATCCTGATCCGCCATGACGGCGCGATGGTCGACATCGTCACGGCGCCGCCCGAACAGATCCTCGAGATCAGGCGGCGCACCCTCGGCTATGTCTCGCAGTTCCTGCGCGCGATGCCGCGGGTGCCGGCGCTGGACATCGTCGCCGCCGGGCTGCTGGACCGCGGCGCCGAACCCGAGGCGGCCCATGAGGCGGCGCGGGCGATGCTGGAACGCCTCGGGATCGGCCGGCGGCTGCAGAACCTCCCGCCCGCGACGTTTTCAGGCGGCGAGCAGCAGCGCGTGAACCTCGCGCGCGCCTTCATCTGCGACTGGCCCATCCTGCTGCTGGACGAGCCGACCGCCTCGCTCGATAACGCCAACCGCGACATCGTCATCGCGATGATGCGCGAGGCGAAAGCGAAGGGCGCGGCACTGATCGGCATTTTCCACGACGAATTCGTCCGCGATGCGATCGCCGACGAGATCCTGCAACTCGAACCGATCGGCCACGACGCATGACGAATTTCTTCAACGCCCGCCTGGTCCTGCCCAACGCCGTGATCGATGGGGGCCTCGCGACCCGCGACGGCCTGATCGCCAGCCTCGGCGATGGCGCCGGCGGGCATGATTGCGGCGGGGATTTTCTGCTCCCCGGCATCATCGACCTGCACACCGATAATCTGGAGCGCCAGGTGCTGCCGCGCAGCAATGCGCGCTGGCCGTCGCGCTCGGCGATGCTGACGCATGACGCGCAATGCGCCGCCGCCGGCATCACCACTGTGTTCGATGCGCTCTGCCTCGGCGATATCGGGTTCGAGAAGGCCCGCAACCAGACATTCGAGGATGGGTTGCGCGATCTGCGGGCGCTCAGTGCGGCCGGGGTGCTGAAAACCGAGCATTTCCTGCATCTGCGCTGCGAACTGCCCGCACCGGAAATGCCGGCGCTGTTCGAGACCGCGATCGATGACCCGCTGGTGCGCCTCGTCTCCGTGATGGATCACAGCCCGGGCCTCGGCCAGTACGCCGATATCGAACGTTACCGGCGGATGCGCGCTCAGGAGGGGTTTTCGGAGCGCGAGATCGACGAGGTGGTGACCACCTTGCAGGCGAACCACCGGGACCTGCACATCCCCAACCGGGCGATGGTGCTGGACGCGGTGCGCCGGCGGGGCATACCGGTCGCCTCGCATGACGACCGCACGGCCGATGAGATCGCGCGCAACCAGGACGAGGGCATCGGGATCGCGGAATTCCCGGTCTCGCTCGCCGCGGCCCGTGCGGCGCATGAACGCGGGCTCGCGACCATCGCCGGCGCGCCGAACATCGTGCGCGGCGGCTCGCATTCGGGCAATGTCGCCGTCGTCGACCTGATCCGCGCCGGCGTGCTGGACGCGCTGGCCTCTGACTATGTGCCGGCGGCCATGCTGGAGGCCGTGTTCATCGTCGCGGGGACAAAACTGCTGGACCTGCCGGCGGCTGTCGCGCTCGTCACCTCCGGCCCCGCGAAGATCGCGGGGCTCGCCGATCGCGGCCGGATCGCGCCCGGCCTGCGCGCGGACCTGCTGCAGGTGCGGCTGCACGACGACATCCCCGTGGTCCGCGCGGTGTGGCGCGAGGGTGTGCGCATTGCCTGAGCCCTACCGCGCCGCCGTCTACTACGCCCCGGAACAGTCTGACCCGTTATGGACGCGCGGCTGCGCCTGGCTGGGCCGCGACCCGGAGTGCGGCGAGGCGGTCGAGCCGCCTTCGGTATTCGACCTCGCCGCGCTGACCAGCTCGCCGCGCCGCTACGGCTTTCATGCGACGTTGAAGCCGCCGATGCGCCTGGCCGGGACGTTCGCCGCGTTTCTGGCCGATGTGCGGGCGCTCGCCGCGACCCTCCAGCCATTCGCGTTGCCGACACTCGGCGTCGTCGCGCTCGGGCGGTTCATCGCGTTATGTCCCGTGGAACCGTCGGACGCGCTGCAGGCGCTCGCCGATGCCTGCGTGATGCGGCTCGATGCGCACCGGCGGCCGGAGTCGGACGCCGAGCAGGCCAAACGCGGCATCGGGCGCAGCGCCTCGCAGCTGCGCAACATCGCGCGCTGGGGCTATCCGCTGGTGCTGGAGGACTGGCGGTTTCATATGACGCTGAGCAACCCGCTCGAGGACCACCGCTTGGCGCTGGCGGCGCAGACCCATTTTGCCGAGGCGCTGGCGATGCCGCGCCGCGTCGAGAGCCTCGCCGTGTTCATCGAGCCGGAACCGGGCGCCGATTTCCGGCTCGCGCACCGCGTCAGGCTCGGCGGATGAGCGCCGGGCGGCTGATCCTCGTCGTCGGCCCGTCAGGCGCCGGCAAGGACACGCTGCTGGGCTTCGCCCGCGACACACTGCGCGGCCGTGATGACATCGTGTTCGCGCGCCGCGTCATCACACGGCCGGCGGATGCGACCGAGGACCACGAAGCGGTCAGCGAGGCGGAATTTTCGAGCCGCGACTACCTGCTGTCATGGCAGGCGCACGGGCTCTCCTATGGCATTCCCGCGGCCTGCGAGGCGGACCTCGCCGCCGGGCGCACCGTGGTCGCCAACGTGTCGCGGCGGATCATCCCCGCCGCGCGGGCGCGGTTTAACTGCGTGGTCGTGGAAATCACGGCGCCGCCGGCGGTGCTGGCTGCGCGCCTGGCGGCGCGGGGCAGGGAATCAGCGGCGGACATCGAGGCGCGGTTGGCGCGGCAGGTGGGGGCGAGCGAGGCCGATGTGGTGCTCGTGAATGACGGGCCGGTGGAGACCGGCGGCAGGCGGTTCGTCGACGCGCTACTTTTTTGAGCGAAAGAAGAAAAAACATCCATGACGCTGGGTCATGGGCTGTGACGGCGCCAAAGCCCACGCCCCAAAGTTATAAAGTTTTTTTGCTACTTTTTGTTCACAAAAAGTAGCTCTTCCTGCCCCTCACCCACCTGAACCACCGCCCCATCCCCCAACGCCTCCCCAATCATAATGAGCACCGGCCCGCCACAGGCCGCAGCCTCAACCGCCCCCGGCAGCGAGGCGATCGTGCCGTGGATGGTTCGCTGCTGCAGCAGGCTCGCGTTTTCCACCGCGACCGCGGGCATGTCGGTCGGCATGCCCGCCTCGATGAAATGCGCGGCTAGGCCGCCCAGGGTATGGCTGCCCATATAGACGACGAGCGTGCCGCCGGATTTGGTGAGCGACACCCAGTCATGCGCCGGCAGGCCGCCTTCGGCACCGTGGCCGGTGAGGAAGTGCAGCGAGCGGGCGACCGCGCGGCGGGTCAGCGAGCATTCCAGGCTGGCGGCGGCGGCGGTGGCGGCGGTGATGCCGGGCACCACCGTGAAGCCGATGCCGTGGGCGCGAAGCGCATTCATTTCCTCGGTCGCGCGGCCAAAAATCATCGGGTCCCCGCCCTTGAGGCGGACGATTTTATCGCCCGTACGCGCTTCCTCGACCAGCAGGCGGCAGATATCCGCCTGGCTCGCGGAATGGCGGCCGCAGCGCTTGCCGACATCGATCCGCCGCGCGTGCGGCGGCGCAAGGTCGAGGATGCGGGGATCGACCAGGCTGTCATACAGCACGGCGTCAGCATTCTGCAGCACGCGCAGGGCCTTGACGGTCAGCAGCTCGGGATCGCCGGGCCCGGCCCCCACCAGAAACACATGGTTCATCGTAACGCCTCCAATTTCGGCGCGCGCACTTGGCACAATTGTCACAACTGGGCGCTTTGCGCGAGGTTGCCAGGGGCCGCCCCGCCCAAGGCGAGCAGCACCCGGCCGTGCTCGACCTTCACGGCGAATGTCGGCGTGCAGCCCTTGTCCAGGCCCAGCGCCTGCCCGTCGGTGAGGCCGATCACCCAGCCGTGCAGCGGGCAGGTGACCGCGTTGCCGTGCACGATGCCCTGGCTGAGCGGGCCCTGCTTGTGCGGGCAACGGTCCTGCAACGCGTACACGCTGTCATCGGCGGTGCGGAACACCGCGATGTCGCCGCGCGGGCTCTTCACGCTGCGGGCGCCCAGGCGGGGGATGTCCTCCAGCGCGCCGATATCGACAAAATTCTCCACGCGCCGCATCCCGTCCATCATACCAGTTCCGCCATCGCGTTGTACTTGCGGGTCTCGGCGTTGTCGCCGGCGGCCTGCGCGGCCCAGGGGTCGGCCTGAGCGAATGTCTGGGCGTAGAGAAAATCCGCGAACAACGCGGCGCGACGCGCCGCGTTCTCGACGATCTGCTCCTGCACGTAGCGGAGGCCGACACGCTCCAGCCACGGGGCGGTGCGCTCGAGGTAGCGCGCCTCCATGCGGTAGAGCTGGAGGAAGGCGCAACAATACTCCATCACCTCCGCCTCGGTCGTCACCTTGCACAACAGCTCGGTCGCGCGGACCTTGATGCCGCCATTGCCGCCGACATGCAGGTCCCACCCCGCTTCCGTCGCGACCACGCCAAAATCCTTGATCGTGGCCTCGGCGCAGTTGCGCGGGCAGCCGGAGACCGCGAGCTTCACCTTGTGCGGATGCCAGGAGCCCCAGGTCTGTTTTTCCAGCGCAATCCCCATCGCCGTGGAATCCTGCACGCCAAAGCGGCACCATTCCGAACCGACGCAGGTTTTGACGGTGCGGAGCGCCTTGCCGTAAGCGTGGCCGGAGACGAGGCCGGCAGCGTTCAGATCGCGCCAGACCGCCTGCAGGTCCTCCTTGCGCACGCCCAGCATGTCGATACGCTGGCCGCCCGTCACTTTCACCGCGGGGATGTTGAACTTGTCGACCACGTCGGCGATCGCGCGCAGCTCCCTGGCGGACGTCGTGCCGCCCCACATGCGGGGCACGACGGAGTAGGTGCCGTCCTTCTGGATGTTGGCGTGCATGCGCTCGTTCACGAAGCGCGACTGCTGGTCGTCCACATACTCGCCGGGCCAGGCGGCGAGCAGGTAGAAATTCAACGCCGGGCGGCAGGCGGCGCAGCCATCCGGCGTGCCCCATTCCAGCGCCTGCATCACCGCGGGGATCGATTTCAGTGCCCCCGTCCGGATGCGCCGGCGGACCTCGTCATGGCCGTGGCTCGTGCACTTGCACATGGGCTTGGCGACGATCGGCACATACCCATCGCCGAGCCAGAGTTTCAGCAACCCCTCCACGAGGCTCGTGCAGGAGCCGCAGGAGGCGGACGCCTTGGTGCGGGCGCGCACGGCATCGACGGTGGCGAGCCCGTGTTCGGCGATGGCCGCGGTGATCGCGCCTTTTTTGACGCCGTTGCAGCCGCAGATTTCCGCCGTGTCGGCGAGCGAGCCCAGAGCCTCCTGCGGGTCGCCGGCGGCCGCGACGGGCCCGAAGATCATCGTCTCGCGCAGCGCGCCGAGCGCTTCGCCGTTGCGCAGCAGGTCAAAATACCAGCCGGCATCGCGCGTGTCGCCAAAACATACGACGCCGACCAGCCGGTCCTCGCGCAGCACCAGGCGCTTGTAGATCCCGCGGGCGGCGTCGCGCAGCACCACGTCCTCCGTGGTCTCGTCGCCGATGAACTGGCCGGCGGAAAACATCTCGATCCCCGAGACTTTCAATCGCGTCCCGGTGGCGGCGGGCACGAAACCGCTCGCCGCCGCGGCGCAGATGTTATCGGCCGCGACCTTCGCCATGTCCCAGATCGGGGCGACCAGGCCGTAGCACTGCCCGGCATGCTCGACGCACTCGCCGATCGCGTAGATCGCGGGATCGGAGGTGCGCATCGCATCATCGACCTGCACGCCGCGATCGCAGGCGAGACCGGCGGCCTTGGCGAGCGCCGCGTTCGGGCGGATGCCGACGGCCATGACCACGAGATCGGCCGGGATGTGCCGGCCATCCTTGAGCGTGACGCCGGTGACGTGCCCGTCCTCGCCCTCGCCATCGAAACTGGCGGTATTGGCGCTGGTGTGGATCGCCATGCCGCGGGCGGTGAGCGCCTTTTCCAGGAGATGGGCGGCCGAGGCATCGAGCTGGCGCTCCATCAGGGTCGGCATCAGATGAACGACGCTGACCGCCATGCCGCGCAGGTTGAGGCCGTGCGCAGCCTCAAGGCCGAGCAGCCCACCGCCGATTACCACCGCAGTCTTGCCCGGCGCCGCGACGCCCAGCATCCGCTCGACATCGGCGACGGAACGAAACGTCATCACGCCGGGGCGGGTGGCGCCTGGCAGCGGCAGCACGAACGGGTTGGAGCCGGTCGCGAGCAGGAGCTTGTCATAGGTAACTTGACGGCCGGTCTCGCTGGTCACGACCCGCGCGGCGCGGTCGATCGAGACCACCGCCTCGCCCGCAATCAGCGTGATCTGGTTGGCTTCGTACCAATCCAGGCTGTTCAGCACGATCTGATCGAAGGTCTTGGCGCCGGCCAGCAGCGGCGAGAGCATGATGCGGTCGTAATTGGGCTGCGGCTCGGCGCCAAAAACGGAGATGTCGAACATCCCCGGCGCTCGGGCCAGTATCTCCTCGACCGTGCGCATCCCGGCCATGCCGTTGCCGATGACAACGAGTTTTTCGCGGACGCCGCCTATGGTGTTCATCGCGGTAAGCATTTGGCGTCGGAATGGGGCATGGCAGGGTCTCCGCGACGGCGCTTCGCCGCCAGGTGCGAACCATCCGTTGGTCCGCGACGATAAAACCGGGAATTTGCACATTCCGCCATTAGAATGGGCAATTATCAAACAGTATTAAGCAAACGACGTGCCAGGAAAAAACGAGGCAAAGCGGGCGCAGGTTGGGAAATTTGATTAATTTTGAAGCTAAGAGTGAGCAAAAGGCGTGTTTGGCCTAAAGATTAGGCGAAGTAAGGACTACTTTTTGTGAACAAAGTATCAAAAAAACTTTATGACTTTGGGGCGTGGGCGCTGACGGCGCTAACGCCCATAACCCGGAGGATCAAAAGTTTTTTGCTTCTTTTTTTCAAAAAAGAAGCGCTACCCTTCCTCACGCCCGCCCGCCGCCAAAAACACATCGGGCCGGTAAATCGACACCGCCGCCGTCGCGTCCACGTCATGCCAGCGGCGCATTTGCGTCGTGAACCATTCCGCGTGCCTGGGGTCGGGATATTGGCGGCTGAAATCCGGGCCGCCTGCGGCCGGCGCCAGGCCGTCAGCCAGCAGCGCGGCCGGGAGGTCGAGATAGGCGGGGTCGCCAAGCAGGGTCGCGAGGTGTGGGAGCCGTGCGGGGTCGGCGCAGAGGGCGGCGGCGGCGCGCAGAATGCGCACCAGAGCGAGCCCGGCCTCCGGCGCGGCCTCCCAGAAACGCGCGCGCAACGCCAGGCATTTTTCCGGGTGGTTGTGCCAGATGTCGCGCGAGCGCTGGGCGATGAACCCGCAGCCGGCGGCGGCGGCGGCCTCGCCCCAGGGCGCGCCTGCGCAAAATCCGTCGATCCGCCCCTCGGCCAGGCGCGCCGGCATGTCGGAGGGCGGCAGCACCGTGATCTCGACGTCGCGCGCCGCATCGACGCCCGCGGCGGCGAGCCAGTAGCGCAGCAGCAGGTCGTGCGTGGAGAAGGCATGCACGACGGCGAGTCGCAGGCCGCGCGCCGCGACGGCGGGGATGCCGCCGGCGGCAAAATCCTCGCGCAGACCGGTCGCGAGCGTCACCGCGTTGCCGTTGCTGCTGAGGCTCATCGGCACCACCAGGGGGGTGGCGCGGCCGCGCAGGCCGGCGGCGCAGGCGAGGGCGAGCGGCGGCAGCATCACGGCGCCGTCGAGCAGCCCGTAGCTCAGTTTGTCGGCGACATTCGCCCAGGAGGGTTCGATGACCAGCTGCACGTCCAGCCCATCTGCCGCGAACATGCCCTCATGCGCCGCCAGGATCACCGGGGCGGCGTCGCAGAGGCGGAGCAAGCCCAGCCTGATCGTCTCGGTCGTCATGCCTCGTCTCCCGCCTGCCCGCGCAACAACGCGGCCGCGATGTCCACCATTTTCCGTTGCTGGTCCATCGCCCGCCGCTGCAGGAAGCGGTGGGCGGCAGGCTCGCTCATGCGGTCGCGCGTCATCAGCAGGCGTTTGGCGGCTTCCACCGTGCGCCGCGCCGCGATCTGCTCTTCCGCCTCGGAGAGCCGGTCGGCGAGGCCCCGCATGCGCTGGTACACCGCCGTCGCGGTGCGCAGGATCGGCTTGATCGCCGGCAGGGGCACGCCGCCGGCGTGATACGAGGTCACCCCCGCGGCGATCGCCTCTTCCATAAAGACAGGGTCGTCGATGTCGATGAACATCAGGATCGGCAGCATCTGCCGGGCATTGAGCGCGCGCACGGAATCGAGCCCGTCACGGTCAGGCCGCGCCATGTCGACGATCACGATATCCGGTCCGGTGCGCGCCACCGCGTCCAGCAGGTCCTCGCCGCGCGCGGTGATCATGACCGTAAATGCATCATCCTGTGCCTGCAGTTGGTCAGACAGCGCGCCGCCACGCTGACCATCTCGATCCGCCACCAGAATTTTCATGGCTTTGCTGCCTTCATGCCCAGGAAAATTAGCAATTGCCGGGCCAATTTTCTCATGCGCGCGAGGCGGCCCGGGATGAGGGAGAAAGGTTAACGTTTTCGAATGTTGAATGGCAGCCTTGTCTGGCCACGTGCCGGGAGCCGAGGCGTTGCCATTCCGGCAATGTCTAAGACTGCACGAGGAGACGACAAATGCTGAAATCAGTGGACGATCTGTTTCTGGATTTTCTGAAAGATATTTACTTCGCCGAGAAGAAGATTCTCAAGACGATGCCGAAGATGGTGCGCGGCACCACGAACGCCGAGCTCAAAGAGGCGCTGACCGAACATCGCCATGAAACTGAGGGACAGATCGAGCGTCTGCAGCAGGTTTTCGAGATGATCGGCAAGCCGGCGCGCGCGAAAACCTGCGAGGCGATCAACGGTCTGTTCGAGGAGGCCGACGAGCTGTTCGAGGACACCGAGGCGGGCCCGCTGCGCGATGCCGGCATCATCGCCTGTGCCCAGGCGGTCGAGCACTACGAGATGGCGCGCTATACGTCGCTGATCGCGTGGGCGAAGCTCGCGAAGAAGAACGACGTTGCGGCGCTGCTGCAGCAGACGCTGGATGAGGAAAAGAAGGCCGAGTCCCTGCTGGGCACCCTCGGTACCTCAAAAGTCAACCAGGAAGCCCTGGCAGCTTAACGTTTCTAAAACCCGCGTTCATGGGCATCGGCGGCCCCGCCGCCCATGACCCGGGCTAAAGTTTTTTGCTACTTTTTTTTCCAAAAAAGTAGCGCTTACTTACTTGCAAGCCGGTAGCCCACAGGCAGCAGCCGTACCCCGAACCGTTGCTCAACCGTCCCCCAGATCCCGCGCGGCAAGAACAACGAGAACACCAGCGCCGCAGCGCCCAGTCCGATCAGGTACAGCACGCCGGATGCGCCGAACCAGCTTTCCATCAGGAAGAACAGCACCGCACCGATGATCGGGCCCTCGAATGTGCCGAGGCCGCCGACCAGCGCCATGAACAGCATGTAGGCGGTCCATTGGATGCCGAAGAAGGCGTGTGGCTGGTAGCTGATGGTGGTCGCGAGCCAGAGGCCGCCGGCGGCGGCACAGCCGGCGGCGGCGAGGACGAACATGATCTGCTTGGAGGCGGTGACGTTGACGCCGACGGAGGCGGCGGCGGTTTCGTCGTCGCGGATCGCCTGGATGGAGGCGCCGGTGCGACCGCGCAGCAGGAAAAACACGGCACCGAGCAGCAGCACCATCAAAGCGAGGCTGATCCAGTAATTGTCCGCGCGCGCGATCGCGGGCGGCAGGTGGTCCAGCGCGCGCAGCGAGGTGCCGGTCTCACCCTGAATCAGCGGATCGAGATTGACGATGAAATGCGCGAGCTCGGCCAGCACCCACATGCCGATCGAGAACTCCGCGCCGCGCAGCCTTAGCATCAGCGTGCCGAGCGGCAGAGCGAGGGCGCCGATGAGGACCGCCGAGAGGATCAGCGCCGGATAGAGCGGGATGCCGGCATTGGAGAGGCGGATGAGCGCGTAGCCGCCGAGGCCAATAAAGACCTGTTGGCCGATGGAAACCAGGCCGCCATAGCCCGCGAGCGCGTTCCACATGGCGGCGAGGATGACATAGACGAAGAGGGTGGTGAGGCGGTCGGCGAAACCGGCCGAGAAGATGAACGGCCCGAGGGCGAGCACCGCCAGCAGGACGGCGATGCTGAGCGCGAAGACCGCGGACTGGCGGGTCCAGCGTTCGACTTTCGGGGAGGTCATGGCGCCGTGCATGTCGTTCATGCCGCGGCGCGCCGGAGCGGAAACCGCAAACCGCCCCAGGAATAGGTGCGCACGATGAGGATCGCGAGGAAGACGGCGTGGCCGGCGATGAGAAAACCGTGCGGGCTGATTTCGGCGCCGATATTCTGCGAAACGCCGAGCACGATGCCGCCGATCAGCGTGCCCCAGAGCGAGCCGACGCCGCCGATCACCACCGTCTCGAAGGCGAAGATCAGCAGCGGACCGCCGGCATAGGGGTCGAACGAGCCGCGCAGCCCGAGTGCGGCGCCGGCAAGCCCGACCAGCACCATCGCGATGGCGACCGCGACCGCGTATATGCGGTGCGGGTTGACGCCGATGAGTTCGACGACCGCGGGATCATCCGCGGTCGCGCGGATGGTGCGCCCGAGCGGGGTGTAGCGCAGCATGAGCGTCAGGCCGCCAAGGACGATAACGGCGGCCACGAAGATCAGAGCATCGAGCTGGCCGACATAGATCGTGTCGGTCAGGCTCCAGCTGCCATAGGCGAGATCGCCGATGAACGGGCCGAGGGCAGCGGAATTGGCGCCGTAGGTCTCGAACATGCCGTTATCCAGAATGATGGCGACGCCGAAAGTGCTGAGGATCGGGATGAGCGGGCCGGCCTTGAGGCTGCGGTTAAGCACGGCGACCTGCAGGCCCCAGCCGACCAGCGCCATGGCCGGCAGCATGAGGGCGAGGCCGAGGAAGGGCGAGAGGCCGCTCATGTTGCAGAAGGTCATCAGCCAGTACGCCGCGAGGACCGCGAGGCTGCCATGGGCGAGGTTGATGACGCGCATGACGCCGAACAGGAAGGACAGGCCGCAGGCGAGCAGCGCGTAAAACCCGCCGAGCAGGGCGCCCTGGAGCAGCTGGTTGAGGAAATTCATGCGTGCTGGTCCTGGCCATTCTGGGCGGCGTGGCCGTTCCGGGCCGCGTGGCGTTGCAGGCCGAAATAGGCCTCGGTGATCTGCGCTCGGTCCAGTGCCGCGGCATCGCCCTGCAGCACGATGGCGCCTTCTAGCATGCAGGCGATGCGGCTCGCGACGCCGATGGCGCGGCCGAGGTCCTGCTCGACCAGGATGACCGCCGTGCCGCTCTGCATGACGCCGCGCAGCGAGTCGTAGACCTGATCGACCGCAAGCGGCGAGAGGCCGAGGGAGACTTCGTCCAGCAGCAGCACGCGCGGATTGGTCATGAGCGCGCGGCCGATGGCGGTCGCCTGCTGCTGGCCGCCCGAGAGGTCGCCCGCGCGGGCGCTGAGCTTGGGCACGAGTTGCGGGAAGGCGGCGAGCACGGTCTCCAGCGTCCACGGGCCCTTGCGGCCATGCGCGCCGGCGACCTGCAGGTTTTCCGCGACCGTCATGCCGGTGAACAGCCGGCGGCCTTCCGGCACCAGGGCGATGCCGAGTGCCACGCGCTTATAGGCGGGCATCGCCGTGATGTCCTGGCCATCGAACAGGATGCGCCCGGCGCGCGGCTTGTGCGCACCCGCGATCGTGCGCAGCAGCGTCGTTTTGCCAGCGCCATTGGCGCCGACGAGCGCCAGCGTTTCGCCCGCATCGACGCCAAGGCTGACGCCGCGCACGGCGACCAGCAGCCCGTGCCGGCTCTCGAGCGCCTCGGTTTCCAGGATCATGCGGCGATCCCGCTGCCGGGGCCGAGATAGGCGTCGATCACGGCCGGGTCCGCCATCACGGTTTTTGGATCGCCGCTCGCGAGGATGCGTCCGGCATCCATGCAGACCATACGGGTGACGACCTGCAGGAGGATATGGACGATGTGTTCGATCCAGACGATCGCGACGCCGGTTGCGTGGATCGCGCGGATCGCGGTGACGAGGAGGGCGGCCTCGGCATCGGTGAGGCCGCCGCCGATTTCATCCAGCAGCAGCAAACGCGGGCCGGTCGCGAGCGCGCGGGCCATTTCGAGGCGCTTGCGGTCGAGCAGGCCGAGCGTTTCGGCCCGCCTGTTGGCAAGCGGGGTCATGCCGCAGCGGTCCAACGCCTCCAGGCAGCGTTGCGACGCCGCCGCCCCCGCAAGGCCGCCGCCGATGCTGGCGGCAACGTGCAGGTTCTCGAACACGGTCATGCCGCTGAAGGGCCGCGGCACCTGGTGCGAGCGGGCGATGCCGCGGCGGCAGCGCGCCGCCGCCCCCAGCGCCGTGACATCCTGTCCGTCAAACACCACGCTGCCGGCGGAAGGCGGCATCGCCCCCGAGAGCACATTCAGCAGCGTGGTCTTGCCAGCGCCGTTGGGGCCGACGATGCCGATCGCCTCGCCGGGTGCGATATCGAAATCGACGGCGCTCAGCACGGTCAGCGCCTGGAAGCGCTTGACCAGGCCGGTCGCCTGCAGGATCGGCGCCGCTTGCATCAGCGATAGGGGATCATCTTGTGCGAAATCGGCACATTCGGGTCCTCGGCGTTGTCCACCAGCACGTAGTCCAGCTTGTAGGGCCCGGATTCCGCTTTCAGCCACTGCCCGTTCAGGATGTTGGTCGGCGAGACGTTGGGCACCGGACCGTCGGTGAAGTTGACCCGGCCGACGGTCGTGATGACGTTGAGCTTGGCGAGCGAGGCGGCGATGGCCGGCTTGCTCTTGGGATCGCTCGCCTGGCCGAGGGCTGCGAACCCTGCATCCAGCAGCGACATCGAGGCGCCGAGCTGCTGCTGCCACTGCTTCGTCGTTGCCTGCTCATAGGCGGAGGCGAGGGCCTGGCCGTTGAGGCCAGTGATCGGCGAGGCATAGGGGAAGGTTTTGTGCCAGTAGGCAGTCGTGCAGATTTTCGGGCCGAGGCTGCCGAGCGCCTCGATCTGCGAGGGGAACAGACCGGTCTTTGCTACCTGCACGATCTTGATCTGCCGGGTCAGCCCCTGCTGCGCCGCCTGGCGCCAGAACGCCTCGAAATCGGGCGGGATGGGGAAGGTGTTGAACAGCTGGCAGCCGGCCGCCTTGAACTGCGAGATCTGGTCGGAGAAATCGGTCGTGCCGTCCTCATACGGGCCGGGATCGACCACGGTGTAGCCGGCCTGCTGCAGCAGCGGGTAGAGATGCGCGCGGATCGCCATGCCGTCGGCATCGTTCGGCGCCATCACGGCGAGCTTGCTGTTGGTGGGGACCTGCTTGTTCCAGGAGGCGATGTAGGCCTTGGCGAAATTGGCGACGCCGAAGGAGAAATGGTACGTCCATTTGAACGGCGAGGGCTGGCCCGGTTTCGCGCCGCGGCCGAAGTACCAGGCCTCCCAGGGGACGATGGTCGAGAGGCAGGGCACGCCGGCGGCTTCGCAGGCATCCGAGGCCGGGTTGACGACCTCGGGCGTGGAGGTTGCCAGCACCATGTCCACGTTGTCGTTGTTGATCAGGTCCTTGGTCAGCTGGCTGGAACGCGCGGGGTCCGACTGCGTGTCGCGATCGAGGATCTGCACCTCGTAGGTTTTGCCATTGATGGTCAGGCCGCTCGCGAATTTTGCACGCGCGAGGCTGATGACGAAGGGATCCGCCTCGCCGAAGCCGGCAAGCGCGCCGGTGCGCGGGCTGAGGAAGCCGACCTTCAGGGTGTTTTCCGGTGAGGCGGCCGCCATCGTCTGGCCGTAGCCGCGTTTGGCCGTAAGGGCCGCGGCGGCGCCGACGCCGGTTGCGACGACGAAGCGACGCCGCGTGATGCGGCCGGTGTCGAGGGTATCAGGTTTGTTCGCGTTGTCTGTCTTGTCCATAGTAGGGCCTCCCATGCCCGGCATTTTTTATCGGTGAAACGATTATTGTCGGAACCCCAGCGTGTCGGCCAGGATGGCGGCTTCGAGCCCGCCATCGGCGGCGATGTTGGCGCCGTTGATCCACCGCGCCCCATCCGAACAGAGGAACGCGATGACGGGGGCGATATCGCCCGGTGCGCCGGCGCGCCCGACACTGGTGATGTCGCTATCGACCCGCGCATCGCCCAGCACGGCGCGGAACTCGCTCAAAATCGGCGTCTCGACGGGACCGGGGCTGACGGCGTTCACGCGGATGCCGCGCGACTTGAAGCGCGGATCGGCGGCGGCCCTGTAGGTCCAGACCAGGAGGGCCTCTTTCGAGACCGGATAGACCTCCTCATCCTTGATGCCGAACTCCTGGACCACCGTCGCGACATCGGCAAAGCCCTGGATACCTGCGAGACCCCGGGCGCGCGCGAGATTCTGCCGCCAGCCGAAACCTGCGATCGAGGCGACGTTGACGATGGCCCCGCCTTCCCGCAGGCGCGGCGCCAGCGCCTCGGAGAGGGCCCGCAGGCCGAAAAAATTGATGGCGAGGCTTTTGACCGCGCCGAGGCTCCCGGACACGCCGGCGACGTTGCACAGGGCATCGAGTCGCTGGGGCAGGCGGGCGACCAGGGCCTCGATCGCTTCCGGCACGCCGAGATCGGCCTCGATGAAGGCCGCGAGGGGGACGGCGGGCGTTTTCACGTCGACGCCGATGACCTCGGCGCCCATCTGCCCGGCCAAGGCGGCGGTTTGCGCGCCGATGCCGGAGGCGACACCGGTCACCAGTATGGTTTTGCCAAAGAGCATTATTGTGTTCCCCCTCCTTTCGGCCGTTGCTGTTGACGCCGCGTGCCAGGGTTAGGTTATGGGCCGGTTTTTGAGGCAGGGAAAGGCAAGGACGTCTTTTTGTGAACAAAAAGAAGCAAAAAAACTTTGATTTGCCGGGTCATGGGCGGTGACGGCATCATGGCTGAGGCCCGAAGTTACAGAAGTTTTTTGCTGCCTTTTTCCAACAAAGCAGCGCTTGCCTGGCTAGTTTCCAGCGATAACAATGCATGGCAGTTGCCGCCGGTTGAGCGCCGTGCAGGCGTTAATCGCGCTCGCGACCGACAGGTTGACCAGCCTGGCGCGGTAGAGTGTGAGCCCGCCGAAGCGGGTTGTCGGCGCCAGCGCGATGTCGGCATGGCCGAGAGCCGGGGTTTCTGCACGCGCGCTGGCGGCGACCGCGCGGGCGAGGTTGGCGTCGGTAAAGGCGCCGACCTGCACGGCCCAGTTGGCCCGGACCGCCGGGGCGGCGGCCGCCGGCGCGGGGGGCGCCGCGTTGCCGAGCGATGAGCCCGCGCCGGTGTCGGGGCCTGCCTGCGCGACCGCCGGCGTGAGGGCCGCCGCCGGCATGCAGGGATTGCCTGGGTCATAGGCGAGGTCAGGATTGCAGGCGCCCGCACCCGCCGACGCGGTTTGCACGATCGCCGCACCCGGCGGCAGCGCCGGGCCGGGCTGGACCGGCGTGCAGGGGTTGTCCGGATCGTACGCCGCATCCGGATCGCACGCCCCGCCCGCCGCAACACCGGTGTCCGACGCGGCGGCAGCACTGCACGGATGGTCAGGATCATACGCCGCGTTGACGTCGCAGCCGCTGGCGAATGACAGGGCGCTCGGCGCGGGGACGGCGGCGCCGTTGGTCGCATAGGCCGCCAGCGGGCCGGTCAGCGGTACATCGTTGCCGAGATTGGGGCCGACGGATGCAAGGTAGTTGACCGTTTCATCCGGCAGGTCCCCCTGCCCCGCCAGATACTGGTCCAGCCGCTCCGGCCCCGCATTATATGCGGCGAGGAACGCCGGCGCACCGTAGCGGTCATACATCTCTCTGATATACGCGGCACCCGCCATGATGTTGTCGCGCGGGTTGAACGGGTCGTCACCCAGGCCGTTTTCGGATTCGAGCCCGGCATAGGTGTCTGGCATCACCTGCATCAGGCCGATCGCGCCGACGGGCGAGACCGCCTGCTCCTCGCCGCCGGACTCCTGCGCCATCACCGCGCGTATCCACTGCGCCGGGATGCTGTAGCGCGCGGCGGCTGCATCAATGTAGGGGCCCCAGGGGTCATCGGCCGGGCCGGGCGGCGGATAATAGTGAGTGGGGGCGTAGCTAAAACCGCCAGGCGCCTGGGGCTGTTGCGCGCAGGCGGCGAGGAGCAGGAATGCGAGCAGGCAGGGCAGTAGACGCTGAAAGGCGACCGACATCATGGGCAAAGGAAGCACTTCTTTTTTGAAAAAAGAAGCAAAAAACTTTCGGCCCGCCAGGCTGTGGGCGTGGACGCTGTCAAAGCCCATGGCCCAGATTAATAAGTTTTTTTGCTAGTTTTTGTTCACAAAAAGTAGACCTTCCTTACCTACCCCTTTCTAGGCTACCAACCCCTGCCTCAATGACGGAACCGTAACCTTGCCCAGGACTGCGCCACTTACATGACGTGGCTCGTACGCGTTGCCCTCGCGCGGCCCTACACCTTCATTGTGCTCGCCATCGCGATCCTGATCGCGGGGCCGATCGCCGCAATCTCCACGCCGACCGATATTTTCCCCAGCATCCGCGTGCCGGTGATCGGCGTCGCCTGGTCCTATACCGGGCTCTCGCCGGACCAGATGGCGGGGCGGATCATCAGCCCGTATGAGCGCTCGCTCTCGACGACGGTGAACAATGTCGAGCATATCGAGAGCCAGTCGCTGCCTGGCATCGGCATCGTCAAAATCTATTTCCAGCCCGGCGTGGATATCCGCACCGCGACGGCGCAGGTGACCTCGATTTCGCAGACGATCCTGCGCTCGCTGCCGCCGGGGATCACGCCGCCGCTGATCCTGAACTACGACGCCTCGACCGTGCCGGTGCTGCAGGTGACGACCTCGAGCGCGACGCTGAGCGAACAGCAGGTGCTCGACGAGACGCAGAATTTCATGCGGCCGATTCTCAGCACCGTGCCGGGCACGGCCATCCCCTATTCCTATGGCGGTAAGGTCCGGCAGGTGCAGGTGGACCTGAACCCGCAGGCGCTGCAGGCGGATGGGCTGTCGGCGCAGGACGTCGAGACCGCGATCACGGACCAGAACCAGATTTTGCCGGCCGGCACGGTGAAGATCGGCGCGCGGCAGTACACGGTGAACCTGAACGATGCGCCGGACACGATTGCGGCGCTGAACGACCTGCCGATCAAATCCGTCAACGGCGCCACGATCTATATCCGCGATGTCGGCAATGTGCGGGACGGCTCGCCGCCGCAGCAGAGCATCGTGCATGTGAATGGCAGGCGCGCGGTGCTGACCTCGATTTTGAAGACCGGCTCGGGCTCGACGCTCGCGGTCGTGCAGGGTGTCAAGGATGACCTGCCGGGGTTCGAGGCGACGATGCCGGCCGGCTTCAATGTCAGCACGCTGAACGACCAGTCGCTGTTCGTGAAGGCGGCCGTGTTCGGGGTGATCCGCGAGGGGGTGATCGCGGCCGCCCTCACCAGCCTGATGATCCTGCTGTTCCTGGGCAGCTGGCGCTCGACCGTGATCATCGCGACCTCGATCCCGCTCTCGATCCTGTGCTCGGTGATCGCGCTGTCGGCGACCGGGCAGACGCTGAACATCATGACGCTAGGCGGCCTTGCGCTGGCAGTCGGCATCCTGGTCGATGACGGCACGGTGACGATCGAGAACATCAACTGGCATCTCGAACAGGGCAAGGACGTGAAACCCGCGATCCTCGACGGGGCGGCGCAGATCGTGACGCCCGCCTTCGTGTCGCTGCTGTGCATCTGCATCGTGTTCATCCCGATGTTCATGCTGAACGGCGTCGCGGGCTTTCTGTTTGCACCCCTCGCGGAGGCGGTGGTGTTTGCGATGATCGGCTCCTTCATCCTGTCGCGGACGCTGGTGCCGACCCTCGCGATGTACCTGCTGCACAAACACGAGCACGCGGCGGTGGCGCGGCCGACGCGCAACCCGCTGGCCAGATTCCAGCGCGGGTTCGAGCGGCGGTTCGAGCAATTCCGCGGCGGCTATCGCAACCTGCTGGCGATGGCGCTGGACCGCCGGAAAACTTTTGTCATCGGGTTTCTCGCGGTGGTGATCGCCTCGTTCGGGCTGGCGCCGTTTCTCGGCTCGAATTTTTTCCCGACAGTGGATTCCGGGCAGATCGCGTTGCATGTGCGCCCGCCGGTCGGCACGCGGATCGAGGATTCGGCGCAGATGTTCGGAGATATCGAGGCGGTCATACGCCAGACGATCCCGGCCGGCGAACTCGGCTCGATCGTCGACAATATCGGACTGCCGACCAGCTCGATCAACATGATCTATAATAATTCCGGGCTGATCGGCTATCAGGACGGCGATATTTTTGTGTCGTTGAATGCAGATCATCACCCGACCGCGGATTACGTGCGGCGGCTTCGCAACATCCTGCCGGCGGATTTTCCCGGCACCACCTTCTCGTTCCTGCCGGCCGATATCATCAGCCAGATTCTGAATTTCGGCTCGCCGGCGCCGATCGACGTGCAGGTGATCGGCGCCAAGCGGCAGGCCAATGAGGCGTATGCGGAAAGCCTGCTGCGGCTGATGCGCAGGATTCCGGGCATCGCCGATCCGCGCATCCAGCAATCGCCCGACAATCCGCAGCTGAACGTGATCGTGGACCGCTCGCGCATCGCGCAGTTCGGCCTGAACGAGCTCAACGTCACCGACAGCCTCGCGACCTCGCTCGCCGGCAGCTCGCAGACGGCCCCGGCCTTCTGGCTCAACCCGCAGAACGGCGTTTCCTATCCGATTGCGGTGCAGACGCCGGAATACCGGATCGACACGCTCTCCGACCTCGAGAACACGCCGATCGACGGGCCGGGGGCGCATCTGCAGGTGCTGGGCGGCATCGCGAAAATCGAGCGCGTGCAGTCGGACGCGGTGGTCAGCCATTATAACGTGAAGCCGGTGATCGATATTTTCGCGACGACGCAGGGGCGCGACCTCGGCGGCGTCGCGGGCGACATCCAGGCGCTGATTACGCAGACGGCGACAAAACTGCCGCACGGCTCGACGATCGACATACGCGGCCAGGTCTCGACCATGAACACGGCGTTCCGGGGGCTGTTCCTCGGGCTGCTCGCGGCGATCGTGATGATCTACCTGCTGATCGTCGTGAACTTCCAGTCCTGGCTAGACCCGTTCGTGATCATCACCGCCCTCCCCGCCGCACTCGCCGGCATCGTGTGGATGCTGTTTGCAACGCACACCACGCTGTCAGTGCCAGCACTCACCGGCGCGATCATGTGCATGGGGGTGGCGACCGCGAACTCGATCCTCGTCGTGAGTTTCGCGCGTGAGCAGCTCGCCGCCGGCAAGCCCGCACGGGTGGCCGCGATCGAAGCGGGGGTGACGCGCTTCCGCCCGGTGCTGATGACCGCGCTCGCGATGATCATCGGCATGGCGCCGATGGCGCTCGGCCTCGGCGAGGGTGGCGAGCAGAACGCACCGCTCGGCCGCGCCGTCATCGGCGGGCTGATTTTCGCGACCTGTGCCACGCTGATGTTCGTGCCGACCGTTTTTAGCATCGTGCATGGGCGTAAGGACAAACGGCCCGCATCTGAAGGAGACGCGCATGCCTGAGGATGAGGATATGCTGCGCTACACCGTTCCCAAACGGCTACGGCTCGCGGGTGTCATCGTGTTGTGCGTCGCCCTGGTGATCGTGGTGTTCGGCATCATCAGCCGCGTGACCGCGCGCCAGTCGCTCGCCGCCGCGACGCAGGCCGCCGCCGTGCCGACGGTCGCGATCGTGCACCCGACCGGCGGCGGGGCGCGCAGCCTGGTGCTGCCGGGGGATGTGCGCGCCTATGACGAAGCGCCGATCTATGCCCAGGTGAGCGGCTATCTGCAGAATTGGTACGTAGATATCGGTACGCCGGTGCAGGCCGGGCAGTTGCTGGCGGTGATCGAAACGCCGGATCTGGACCAGCAGCTGGTGCAGGCGCAGGCGGATCTGCAGACCGCGGTGGCGAACGAAAAGCTTGCCGCGCTGACGGCGGAGCGCTGGGACGCATTGCTCAAGCAGGACGCCGTGTCGCAGCAGGACGCGGATGACAAGAACGGCGCGCTGCAGGCGGACGAGGCGCAGGTGGCGGCGGCGCGCGCCAATGTGCAGCGGCTGATGGCGAGCGAAGTTTTCAAGCGCATCACCGCCCCCTTCGCCGGCGTGGTGACGAGCCGCTCGACCGATATCGGCGCGCTGATCACGACCGGGGGCCCCGCCCAGGCGCCGCTGTTCACGGTCGATGACGAGCATCGCCTGCGCATCTATGTCAGCGTGCCGCAGGCCTATACGAGCGAGGTGAAGCGGGGCATGCAGGCGCAGTTCACCGTGCCGGAATATCCGGGCGAGATGTTCACGGCGACACTCGTCTCCACCGCCGATGCGATCGACATCGGCACCGGCACGCTGCTCGTGCAATTGCAGACCGACAATCGCGGGCTGCGGCTGCATCCGGGCGACTACGCGCAGGTGCATTTCAACCTCGCCCCCGATACGCGCGCGATCATTATACCATCGAGCGCGCTGCTGTTCCGCGATGCGGGCATGGAGGTCGCGGTACTCGGGCCGGGCAACCATGTCGTGCTGAAAGCCGTAACGCTGGGCCGGGATTTCGGGACGACTGTGGAGATCGCCTCGGGGCTTTCGGCGCGGGATGCGGTGATCAATAATCCGCCGGATGTGCTGCGGGCCGGGGATCTGGTGAAGCCGGTTGCGCATGCGGATTGAAGGAAGCAAGGGCTTCTTTTTTGAAAAAAAGAAGCAAAAAACTTTTGGAAACTGGGCCGTGCCGGCGAAGGCGCCCCCGGCCCAGATTAGCAGAGGTTTTTTGCTTCTTTTTTTCAAAAAAGAAGCCCTTGCTTTCCTCCTACTCTGCAGCTGCAACTTCGCCCCCCACTACATCCCCCCCTCCCTCACAACCCCGGTCGCCTACGCGAACATGGGCCCGTGGACGCCGGCGACACCTGAGGACACGCTGCCGCGCGGCGCGTGGTGGCGGGTTTTTGGCGACCCGACGCTGGACGGGCTCGAGGCGAAAATCGAAACGGGCAATCCGGATCTGGCCGTCGCCTTGTCGCGCTACGACCAGGCCCGGCAGCTGGAGACGCAGGCTTCGGCGGCGTTTTTGCCGACGATCGCGATCAGCGGTAGCGGCTCGCAGAACCAGCAATCGGCCCATCGGCCGCTGCGGGTGGGCGGCCCGGATATCTACGCCGATGATCTGCTGGAGGGCTCGTTCAGCTACGAGCTCGATCTGTGGGGCCAGGTGCGCAATGCGGTGGCGGCGGGGCGCGATGACACGGCCGCAGCGAAGGCCGATGCCGCCTCGGTGCGGTTGAGCCTCGAGGCGCAGCTGGCGGATGCGTATTTTTCGCTGCGCGGGCTGGATGCGCAGGAGCAGCTGCTGGCCGCGACCGCGGCGGCCTATGCGCGGGCGCTGCATCTAACGGAGGTGCAGCACGCGGGCGGCATCGTCTCGGGCCTCAATGTCGGGCGGGCGCAGACGCAGTTCGACGATGCGCAGGCGCAGGCGAGCGACGTGCTGGCGCAGCGCGGCGTGTACCAGGACGAGATCGCGAGCCTGATCGGCGTGCCGGCACCTTTGTTCAGCCTCGCAGCTGATCCCGCATTGCCGCCGCCACCGATGATCCCGGTGGCGGCCCCCGCGGCGCTGTTGCAGCGCCGGCCGGATATCGCGGCGGCGGAGCGGCGCGCCGCGGCGGCGAACGCGCAGATCGGCGTCGCGCGGGCGGCGTTCTTCCCGCAGATCACGCTCAACGGATCCGGCGGGTTCCAGGATGCGGGCGGCGGCGTCAGCCTGTTCAACGCCTCTAACAGCCTGTGGTCGCTCGGGCCGTCGCTCGCCCTCACGGTGTTCGATGGCGGGGTGCGGCAGGCGGCGGATAACATCGCCATCGACAATTTCAATCAGGCGAGTGCCGACTATAAATCGACCGTGCTGACGGCGTTTCAGCAGGTCGAGGATAACCTGCTGCTGTGCAACGACCTCGCCGCCGAGGCGGCGCAGCAGCGGGACGCGGTGGCTGCGGCCGACCGCACGGCGAAGCTCTCGCTCTCGCTCTACACCTTGGGCGCGGTGACGTATCTCGACGTGGTGACGGCGCAGACGGCCGATCTCGATGCGCAGCGGGCGGCACTCACGATCGCGACGCGCCGGCTGCAGGCCAGTGTGGATCTGATCAGAGCGCTGGGTGGAGGGTGGTCGCGCGCCGATGATATGGTCGTCGCGTCGCACGACTAACATTTTGGCTATTATTCAAGCGTTACATGACTAACGTTTCATCGGTCTAATGTGGCGAGACAGTTTTAAGCGCTGAAGCGCCGTAATATTCGGCAGCAAACGGTTGCGCGGCCAGGTATGACGGGACATGATTGCGCACCTATCTTGCGGAGGCTGGCATGAGCAAACTGGGATTATTGGCGATATTGCCGTTCATCGGCATGTTTCTTGGACCGATCCTGCATAACGAGCCCACACCCTTCATCCTCGGCCTGCCGTTCGAGCTCGCCTGGATCGTCGGCTGGATCCTCATCACCTCGGCCGTGATGCTGGTGATCTACTGGTTCGACCCGGTGCGCAACGAGACGGGAGACACACCATGAATATCGCCTTGATCCTGATCGCGCTGACCACGATCGCGGCGCTGGGCATCGGCATTGTCGCGCGGTCGAACCAGACCATGAGCCTCGAGCAGTGGACCGTCGGCGGCCGCAAATTCGGTGTGGCTTTGGTCTTCCTGCTGATGGCGGGTGAGATTTATACGACCTTCACGTTCCTCGGCGCTTCGGGCTACGCCTACGGGCTCGGCGCACCGGCGTACTATATCCTGGCCTACGGCACGCTCGCCTATGTGCTCTCCTACTTCATCCTGCCGATCATCTGGACCTATGCGCGGCGGCACGGTCTGGTCAGCCAGCCGGATTTCTTCGCCCGCAAGTATGACAGCCCAGCGCTCGGCATCCTCGTAGCCCTGGTAGGGGTCGTCGCTCTCGTGCCCTACCTCGTGCTGCAGCTGACCGGGCTTGGCGTCATCGTGCAGGTCGCGAGCTTTGGTGGCGTGTCGAAGACCGTGGCGGTGATCACGGGTGCGGTCGTCGTCGCCTTGTACGTCATGGTGTCGGGCGTGCGCGGCTCGGCCTGGACCGCGATCGTCAAGGACGTCGCGATCATCATCGTCGCGGTCTTCCTCGGGCTCTATCTGCCGGTGCACTATTCCGGCGGCATGGGGCAGATGTTCGCCGCCGTGGATCACGCAAAGCCAGGCTTCCTCGCGTTTCCCGCGCATGGCCAGAGTGTGACCTGGTTCGTCTCGACCGTGCTGCTGACGGCCTGCGGCTTCTTCATGTGGCCGCATTCGTTCGGCGCCAGCTATACGGCGAAGAATGCGGCGGTGTTCCGCAAGAACGCGATCGTGCTGCCGCTCTACCAGCTGGTGCTGCTGTTCATCTTCTTCGTCGGTTTCACGGCCATGCTGGTGGTGCCCGGCCTCAAAGGTGCGGCGACGAATATGGCGCTGTTGAAGATCACCGTGGCGGCGTTTCCGCCCTGGTTCGTCGGCGTGGTGGGCGCGACCGGCGTGCTGACGGCGCTGGTGCCGGGCTCGCTGATCATGATGTCGGCCGCCACCCTGTTCGCGCGCAACGTGGTGGCCGCGTTCAGCCCGGGGATGAGCGAGGATGACACCGTGAAACTGGCGCGCCTGCTGGTGCCGGTGATCGCGATCATCGGCGCGTATTTCACCATCTCCGGCAATGACACGATCGTGGCACTGCTGCTGATGGGCTACAGCTTCGTCACACAGTTCTTCCCCGCCCTCATCTGCAGCCTGGCGCCGCGCAACCCGGCGACCAAGGAGGGCGCGTTCGCCGGCATCGCCGTCGGCGTTGCGACCGTCGTGTACTTCACCCTCACGAAGCAGACGCTGGCCAAGCTGCTGCCGGCGTTGCCGGGCGCATGGAAGGACCTCAATATCGGCATCGTCGCGCTCGGGCTGAACGTGATCGTGCTGGTCGCGGTCAGCGCGCTCACCGCACGGAGCCGGGCCCTTGCGGGCAGGGCCGCCGAGTAGCAGTTAACGCGTCATGACATTCAACTGGCAGAACCCATACCCGACCCTGCGGATGCCCGTGATGGGCCGCAACATCGTCGCGACCTCACAGCCGCTGGCAGCCCAGGCGGGGCTGCGGATGCTGGCGCGCGGCGGCAACGCGGTGGATGCGGCGATTGCGGCCGCGGCCGCGCTGACGATCGTCGAGCCGGTCTCGAACGGGCTCGGCAGCGACGCCTTCGCGATCCTGTGGGATGGGCAGGGGTTGGTCGGGTTGAACTCATCGGGTGTCGCGCCGGCCGCCTGGAACGTCGATTATTTTGTGAAGAAATATGGCGAGACCGGCGGCCTTGCGAACAACCCGGCACGCGGGTGGGACGCGGTGACGGTGCCGGGGGCCATCGCCGCCTGGGGCGTGCTGCATGCGCGCTACGGCCGCCTGCCGTTCGGCGACCTGCTGGCGCCCGCCATCGAGCTTGCTGAACGCGGCTATGCGGTCTCCCCGGTGGTCGCGCATAAATGGGCCGCCGCGGTGCCGCTGATGCGCGACCAGCCGGGCTTCGCGCCGGCGTTCATGCCGCATGGCCGCGCACCGCATATCGGCGAGAAATTCGTGCTGGCGCAAGCGGGCGCCACGCTGCGGAAAATCGCAGCGCATGGCGCGCGCGCGTTCTACGAGGGCGAAATCGCCGATCGCATCGCCGCGTTCGCGCGCGAATGCGGCGGTGCGATGACGGCGGCCGATCTCGCGGCCTACCAGCCGGACTGGGTGACGCCGATCGCCCAGACATATCGCGGCTTCGAGGTGCACGAGATCCCGCCGAACGGCCAGGGCATCGCCGCCCTCGCCGCGCTCGGGATCCTCGGGCATTTCGATCTCGCGGCCATGGCGCTGGATGGGATCGATTCGCAGCATGTGCAGATCGAAGCGATGAAGCTCGCCTTCGCGGACCTGTACCGCTATGTCGGCGATCCGCGCAGCATGGAGGTCACGCCGGCCGAGATGCTGAGCGAGGCCTACCTCGCATCACGCGCGCAGATGATCCGGATGGACCAGGCGCAGAGCCCAAAATTCGGGATGCCGAAGGCGGGCGGGACGATCTATCTGACGGCGGCCGACGAGCAGGGGATGATGATCTCCTTCATCCAATCCAACTACATGGGTTTCGGCTCCGGCGTGGTCGTGCCTGGCCTCGGCGTGAGCCTGCAGAATCGCGGCTACGGGTTCTCGATGGACCCGGCCTCGCCCAACGTCGTCGCCGGCGGCAAGCGGCCGTTCCACACCATCATCCCGGCCTTCCTGACGAAAGACGGCAAACCGGTGATGAGCTTTGGCGTGATGGGCGGGGACATGCAGCCGCAGGGCCATGTGCAGACCATCGTGCGCATGCTGGACTACCACCAGCAGCCGCAGGCGGCGTGCGATGCGCCGCGCTGGAAGGTCAACCGCGATTTCACGCTCGACGTCGAAGGCACGATGGCGCGCGCGACCGTGGACGGGCTGGCGGCGCGCGGGCACCGGCTGGAATCGATCGAGGACCCGTATATGGATTTTGGCGCCGGACAGTTCATCTGGCGGCTGTCGGACGACCCCGAGCACGGCTACGTCGCGGCCAGCGACACCCGCCGGGATGGCCACGCGGCGGTTTTTTAAGGCGCGCATATGCTGCTACGTGATGGCCGGCCCCGAGTGTCGCGCGGCTGCTGCTGGCGCAGATGATCTCGCTGATACTGCTTGGCCTGCTCAGCGGCCCGGGCCCCGGCGACCTACCTTATCCTTGCGGCCATCGTCTCGCTCGGTATCACCGCGGCCTTGCGCTCTGGCATGCGGCGGCGGGACCTCGCCGCCGCTTCCTGATGTCAGCGCGTGATCTAGCCTTGTTATTACGCGCAATTCGCGTTTTTCGCGTGCTCTGAAGAAGGATTTGCATATGGCAACGCTCGGCTCAAACCTCGTCTCCCCCGAAATTGCTGCCCGCCTGGTCGAGACGCGGCGCGACCTGCACCGGCATCCCGAGCTTGGTCTGACGGAGTTTCGCACCGCCAGTCTGGTCGCCGAGCGCCTCGACAAACTGGGGCTGGATCTAAAGCTTGGACGCGAGGCGATGGATTCCGGCAGCCGCGTCGGGGTGCCGAGCGAGGCCGTGCTCGACGAGGCCTATGCGCGGGCCGCCGCCGAGGGCGCGCCGGCAGCCTATCTGCCGGCCTTTGCGGGCGGCCATACCGCCGTCGTCGGGACCCTGCGCGGAGCACATCCGGGGCCCGTGGTGGCGCTGCGCGTGGATATGGACGCGTTGCCGATCCTGGAGGACGACACCCAGGCGCATCGCCCCGCCCGCGAAGGCTATATCTCGGCCCATCGCGGCGTCATGCATGCCTGCGCGCATGACGGCCACACCGCCATCGGCCTTGCCGTTGCCGAAGTTCTCGCCGCACGGCGGGCGGAGTTGCACGGTACGGTCAAGTTCATTTTCCAGCCAGGCGAGGAAGGCGGGCGCGGCGCGCTGCCTATGGTGCAGGCCGGCGTGGTCGATGACGTAGACAAGTTCATCGCCATCCATCTCGGCACCGGCGTGCCGAGCGGGCAGTTCCGCACACAGGTGTATGGCCACCTCGCGAGCGCCAAACTCGACGTGACGTTCCGCGGCCAGGCCGCGCATGCCGGCAGCCATCCCGAGGAAGGCCGCAACGCGTTGCTCGCCGGCGCCACCGCCGTGCTCGGCCTGTACGGCATCTCCCGTCACCGCGAGGGGCGCACGCGCGTCAATGTCGGCACCATGCGCGGCGGCTCCGGCCGCAACGTGATCGCTGATGAGGCTTTCCTGCAGATCGAGGTGCGCGGCGATAACGCCGAGATCACCGACTATATGCTGGCGCGCGCGCAGGAGGTGCTGCGTGGCGCGGCTCTGGGCCAGGGCGTGGAGGTGGACATCAAGCTGGTCGGCCGCACCACGACCGCGGCCTCGAGCGCCGGCCTCGCCGAACGCGTTGCCGCCGCGGCCGGCGCGGTGCCGGGGATCGATATCGACGCGGCACCGCATATGACCGGCGGCAGCGAGGATGCGACGTTCTTCATGCAGCGCGTGCAGGCGCGCGGCGGCGAGGCGATCTATGCCGTCTTGGGCTCGGATATTCCATCCGGCCATCACACGCCGACATTCGATATTGACGAGGCGGATTTGCCGTGGGCCGTCGAGGCGCTGTCGCGCTCGGTGATGGCGTTGGGGAAAGAGGCGTAAGCGGGCCGTCGTTTTTGCTGACACCGGGCGCGGAGGTTTTTACGAAAAAAGCGCGTTCTACCCGCCGGTATTGATCGTTCACCGCCGCGCGCCCATTTCCCGTTGGCATTTAACGAGGAAACCGCAAACATGTTCCACAGCAGGAATCCCGCCACCGGCGAGACCTTCGCCACGCATGAAGAGCTGACGCAAGCTCAGGTGCACGAAAAGCTCGACCAGTCGGTGGCGGCGTTTCAAAAATGGCGGCTGAGCGGCTATGAGGAACGGGCCGAGCTGCTCGGCCGGCTCGCCGAAACCTATGAGCGCAACAAGGATCAGCTTGCGCGCATGGCGACGCAGGAGATGGGCAAGACCTATAAATCCGCGGTCGCCGAGGTCGAAAAATGCGCGGCCGCCTTCAGGCATTACGCCGAGGAGGGTGCCGCGATGCTGCAACCCGTCACGCAGAAACTCAGCAACGGCGGCACCGCAGAAATACGCTGGCTGCCGCAGGGGCCCGTGCTGGCGGTGATGCCCTGGAACTTTCCGTACTGGCAGGCCGTGCGCTTCCTTGCGCCCTGCATCATGGCCGGCAATACCGGGCTGTTGAAGCATGCGAGCATCGTGCAGGGCTGCGCCAGGCTTATGGAAGCGATGGTGGCGCAAGCCGGCGGGCCGCCCGGGCTGTTTCTAAATCTGGCCGTCAAGTCCAAGATGGTTGCCGATATCATCGCCGATGACCGCGTGGTCGCCGTCACGCTGACGGGCAGCGAAGGGGCTGGCATCGCGGTCGCCGAGCAGGCGGGCCGCAACCTGAAGAAGGTCGTGCTAGAACTTGGCGGTTCCGATCCATTCATCGTCATGCCGTCAGCCGATCTCGACGCCGCGGTGGCGCAGGCGGTGACAGCGCGTATCCAGAACACCGGACAATCCTGCATCTGCGGCAAGCGTTTCATCGTGCATGCCGATATCTACGACCAGTTTCTGGACAAATTCTCGACCGCGATGCGCGCTGTCAGATACGGCGATCCGATGGATGAGGCGAGCGCGATGGGACCGCTCTCGAGTTTTGAGCAGCGGGATACTGTGCTGCAGCAGCTTGAAGAGGCGAAGAAACAAGGTGCCAAACTGCTGTTCGGCGGCGAGGCACCGGCGCGTGACGGCGCTTATATGAGTGCCGGTATCCTGGTCGATGTGCCGGTGGACAGCGCGTTCACGGGGGAGGAAATTTTTGGCCCGATCGCCATGGTGTTCCGCGCGCGGGATATCGATGACGCGATCCGCATGGCCAACGACATCCCCTTCGGCCTCGGGTCCTCGGTGTGGACGAATGATGCGGCCGAGCAGGAGAGGTTCATCCGCGACATCGAGGCCGGCATGACCGCGATCAACCAGATGCTGGCCTCGCAGCCGGAAGCGCCCTTTGGCGGCGTGAAGCGCTCAGGGCATGGACGTGAGCTGGGGCCGTACGGGTTGCACGAGTTTATGAATTTGAAGACGGTGCTGAGGACCTAAGGACGATTTTTCCTGAACAAAAACTTCTGACGCGGGCAGCGATTGGGCCATCGCCGTGGGCGGCGTCACCGCCCGTGGCCCATGTTCGCAAAAGTTTTTTAAAAAAAGACGCGCTGACTTCCTTCAAGCCATCGCTTCCATAATCACAGCGCCGTACCGCTCAATCTTCGTCTTCCCCATTCCCGGAATTTCGCCCAGAGCTTCTAAACTGCGCGGGCGTGTGGTGGCGATGGCGGCCAGGGTTGCATCGTGAAAGATCACATACGCCGGCACGCTTTGTTCGCGCGCGAGTCGCGCACGTTCGGCGCGGAGTTTTTCGAACAGGGCGGCCGCGTCGCCCTGCAGTGCCGGGCGATCGGCTTTTTTGCGCATGATGGCGGCAGACGCCGCCTGGTCGCGGCGGAGCATGACGGTTTGCGCACCGCGCAGGATCGGGCCCGAGAGGTCCGTGGTCTGCAGCGCGCCGAACTCCTCATGGTTGACCGCGATGATCCCGCGCACGATCAGCTGCCGGAAGACCGAGCCCCAGGCCTTGCGATCAAGCTCGGTGCCGACCCCGAAGGTCGGCAGCTTGTCGTGCCCGAAGCGCACGATTTTTTCAGTGCTGATGCCTAACAGCACGTCAGTCAGGTGGCCTGCGCCAAAACGCTGGCCGGTGCGCAAAATGGCGGACAGCGCCTTGCGCGATGCCGTCGTCGCATCGAAGGTTTCGGCTGGCGTCAGGCAGGTATCGCAATTACCGCAGGGGGTGCCGAGCGTCTCTCCGAAATGCGCCAGGATCGCTTGGCGGCGGCACCCGGCGGTCTCGCAGACGCCAAGCAGCGCGTCGAGCTTGCCGCGTTCGATGCGCTTGATCTCTTCGGGCGCGCCGGTCTGGTCGATCATGTTGCGGCGGAACACGACATCCTGCAGGCCGTAGAGCAATAGTGTTTCGGAAGGCATGCCGTCGCGCCCTGCCCGCCCAGTCTCCTGGTAGAAAGCTTCGAGGCTGCCTGGCAGGTCGACATGCACCACGAAGCGCACGTCCGGCTTGTCAATGCCCATGCCGAACGCGACGGTCGCGACCAGTACCAGCCCCTCTTCCGCGAGGAATGCATCCTGATGGCGCGAGCGGATCTCCTGGTCGAGTTTCGCGTGGTAGGGCAGCGCCTTGATGCCTTGCGCCTGGAGGGCCGCCGCGGTTTCCTCGACCGTCGCGCGGCTTAGACAGTAGACGATGCCGCTCTCGCCTGGGTGGGCCTTCAAAAATGTCAGAAGCTGGCGCAGCGGCGCGGTTTTGGGAACGATCGAATACCGGATGTTAGGGCGGTCAAAGCTCGCGAGAAACAGGCGCGCGTCATCGAGGCGCAGGCGCTTTCGGATATCCTCGCGCGACTGCATGTCCGCGGTGGCGGTCAGCGCGATGCGCGGCACACCCGGAAAGCGCGAGGCAAGGCCTGCGAGTTGCAGATATTCGGGCCGGAAGTCATGCCCCCATTGGCTGACGCAATGCGCTTCGTCGATGGCGAAGAGTGCGATCTCCACGTCCTCGAGCATCTCCAGGAAATCCGGCATCATCAGCCGCTCCGGTGCCGCGTAGAGCAGATCGAGCTTACCCGCGCGCAGATCAGCGCGCACCTGTGTCCGCTCGGGCCCGGTCAGGCTAGAGTTGAGCGCCGCCGCGTTCACGCCGAGCTGGCGCAGGGCGGCCACCTGGTTGCGCATGAGGGCGATGAGCGGCGAGACGATTATGGCGACGCCGGGCCGGCACAGGGCGGGCAGCTGGTAGCAGAGCGATTTGCCGCCGCCGGTCGGCATAAGGACGATTGCGTCGCCGCCGCCGATGACGTGGGAGATGATCGCCGCCTGGTCGCCGCGGAAGCCCGGCAGGCCGAAGACGGTGTGCAGGACCTCAAGGGGCGGGCGCATCGGATGTGGGTACAAGGTTGGTCGACGTTAAGGCAAGGAGACGGAAGCGGTTCTTTTTTGAGAAACTGGACCTGTACCGGCGCCGCCCCGAGCGCCGTGGCCCCCAAATCAAAGTTTTTTTGCTTTTTTCTTAAATCGACGTGCCCACCGCCGCCGGCGGCGCATGCGCGGGGCCCACGGCAAAACCCGGATAGGCCTGGTGGAGGATGAGCAGCAGCAGCAGCACGATCAGCAGGGCGCTGAAAATGCCGCCGAGCAGCCGCAGCGCCATCACCACCAGCCAGATCGCGGCCACCACCAGCAGGATGATCTGGGCGTTGTGCGGCACGCCGGCGCGGGTCATCAGGTGCGCGAGGACGCCGTCGATCGCGCCGATCACCTCCATGACGATGGCGGCCAGACTGAGAATGACGAACAAAATCAAGTCGATGGCGTGGTTCATATCGTAATCCTTCAAATCTTGCCGCTGATATAGAGCGAGTCGCCGCACTTGGCACGCGGGCGCCCCCCTTGCGCTACGCGGCCGGACGCGGTTAAAGCCCGCCCTCCCATTTTGGCAGAGTGCAAGCGCATGCGGCTGGTCGGCATCGATTTCGGCACGACGAACAGCGTCGCCGCCATTCTGCAGCCGGACGGCCGCGTGCAGACCAGGCGCGTGAGCACCGAGGGGCTGGTGCAGGACGTGTTCCGCACCGTTTTGTGCTTCTGGCAGGAGGACAATCGCGGCGCAAAGCGGTTGCAGCACGCCGCGGGGCCGCAGGCGATCGAGGCGTATCTCGATGACCCGCTGGAGAGCCGGCTGATCATGTCGATGAAGACCTATCTGGCGCAGCGCAGCTTTACGCAGACCAATATTTTCGGGCGCATTTTCACGCTCGAACAGATGGTGGCGCTGTTCCTCGAGGCGTTGCTTGGCGATGTCGCGAAAGATGCGCGCATCATCGCCGGGCGCCCGGTGCGGTTTGCCGGCGAATTCGCGGATGATGATTTCGGCGAGGCCCGCCTGCGCGCCGGTTACGCTGCGGCCGGCTATGCCGATATCGGCGTGGCGCTGGAGCCGCAGGCGGCGGGCTATCGCTTCACCCGCACCCTCACGGCACCCGCGACCGTGCTGGTCGGCGATTTCGGCGGCGGCACCAGCGATTTCTCGATTTTGCGTTTCGTACCCGGGGACGCGCAGCCGGTTGTCTCCCTGGGCCATAGCGGCATCGGCATCGCGGGCGACACGTTCGACTACCGGATCATCGATAACGCCGTGTCACCGCTGCTCGGCAAGGGCGACAGCTACCGGATCATGGACAAGGACATGCCGGTGCCGATCGAGTATTTTTCCGGGTTCGCGCGCTGGCACCGGCTCTCATTGATGCGTGCGCCCAAAACGTTGCGCGATATCGAGGAAGTGGCGCGCGCCAGCGCCGATCCATCACGGTTGCGCAGCCTGATCGCGCTGATCCGCGACGAAATGGGCTACCAGCTCTACCAGACCGTCAGCGCCGTGAAGGCGGCACTCTCGCGCGCGCCGGAGGCGGTGCTGGCGTTTGGTCATGCGGGGCTTGCCATCGAGCGGCGGATCACGCGGACGGAGTTCGAGGGCTGGATTGCGCCAGATATTGCACGGCTCGGCGAGACGGTGGATGCGGCGCTGCTGAAAGCCGGGCTCACAACCAACGACATAGACCGGGTGTTCCTGACTGGTGGGACGTCGTTCGTGCCTGCGGTGAAGCGGATTTTTGAGAAGCGCTTCGGGGGACAAAAAATATCGGCGGGCGGGGAGTTTGTGTCTGTGGCGGAAGGGCTTGCGTTGATCGGCAGGGATAAGTGAAGCACCGCTTTTTCTGAAAAAAGGCAGGTAAATCGGCCATGGGATCTGGCAGCGCGCCGGCACGCGGGTGCCAAGTTTTTTGCTTCTTCCGTTCACAAAAGAAGCGCTTTTTTACGCTACCCTTTTCCTCAAAGCCGCCGACATCCTCTCCGCCCCGATCACGATCACAAACGTCATGATCAGCAACAGCGACACGGTCGGATAATCGAACAGGTTCATCGCACTCAGCAGCTGGAAGCCGATGCCGCCGGCGCCGACGAAGCCGAGCACGAGCGAGGAGCGGATGTTATCGTCCAGCCGGTACAAAGCGATGCCCATCAGCGAGGGCAGCACGCTCGGCACGACGGCGTGCGAGAACACCTGCAGCTGGCCGGCACCGGTCGAGCGCAGCGCCTCCATCGGGCCCATATCCATGTCCTCGATCACTTCGGCGAGCAGGCGCCCCAACATGCCGATCGAGTGCACGGTGAGCGCCAGCGCGCCGGCGAAGGGGCCGAGGCCGACGGCGGTGACGAAGAGCAGCGCCCAGACGAGGTCGGGCACCGCGCGGCAGATGGCGATCAGGCTGCGCGCGAGGTGGTAGGTGACGCGCGAGGGGGTGGTGTTGTGGGCGCCGAGCCAGGCGAGCGGAAGTGCGAGAAAGATCGCGAAGAAGGTGCCGAAGATCGCGATGTCGACCGTTTGCAGCGCCGGCCAGATCTGGTCGCTAAAACCGCCGAAATCCGGCGGCAGCGAGCGCGAGATGATGTCGGCCATGCCATGCACGCCGGTGATGAGGTCCTGCGGCCGGGCCTGCACGACATACATCGCCTGCACGAGGACGAGGATGAGGACAACGGCGATGGCGGCCTTCCTCAGGCCGTCATAACGCGGTGCCGCTGGCTTGGCGCCGCTGGTATCGGCGATGGCTGTTTCGGAATTCATGTGCCTGCAAAACCCTGATAGAGACTGTCGATTTCGCCGTCGGTGATGCAGTCCGGCGCGTCGGCAAAGGCGATGACGCCCTGGCGCAGGCCGAGCAGACGGTCCGCGTAGCGGCGCGCAAGTTCGGGCTGGTGCAGCACCGCGAGCACGGCCATGCCTTCATCTTTCGCAAGGCGGCGCAGCAGGCGCATGACCTCTTCCGAGGCTTCGGGGTCGAGACTCGCGATCGGCTCGTCGGCGAGCAAAGCTTTCGGCCGCTGCGCCAGGGCGCGCGCGATCGAGGCGCGCTGGGCCTGGCCGCCGGAGAGCGTGCTGGCGCGCTGGTAGGCGAATTTTGTAAGCCCGACACGCTCCAGGCAACGCATCCCGAAGGGGAATTCTTCCGCCGGCAGCATGCCGAGGCTCGTCATCATATTGCGATGGCGCCCGAGCGTGCCGCAGACGACGTTGGCGATCACGCTGCGCCGTTTCACGAGGTTGGCGTTCTGAAAGACCATGCCGAGCGCCATGCGCGCATTGGCGAGCCGCCGGCCGGTGAGGCCCGTGATGTCCTGCCCGCCGACCAGCACATGGCCGTCGCTCGGTTTGGTGATGCAGGCGATGATCCGCAGCATGGTCGACTTGCCGCTGCCGTTCGCGCCGAGAATGACGGCGAATTCGCCCGCCGAAACGGCGAGGCTCGCACTTTGCAGTGCGAGCCTCCCGGTCGGGTAGCGCATGCCGAGGTTGTTGGCCTCGATCAGGCGCTCAGCCATCAGCTCAGCTTGGAGAGGTCGATGTTCAGCACGTGCACGAGCGCGCGGATCTGGTCATATGCCGCGTTGGTCTGCGGCACGAGCTCGCCGGACGGCGTGCCGAGCACCTTCTTCTCGCTGGCCGTCAAACCGGTGAGCTTGAGGTGCTGCAGCGCGACCGTGAGCTCGGCCTTCAGCACCGGGTCCATCTTGCCGTAGATCGCGATCGGGTCGAGCGGGATTTCCTGCGACTTCCAGAGCGTGACGTAGGCGGCCGGGTCGTACTCGCCGTGCACCTGGGCAGCCGCGATGGTCTGGCTGTTCAGCTCGCCGGCTTCAACCTTGTGGTTGCGGATCGCCTCGAAGCTCGCGGTGTGCGAACCAGCGAAGATCGGCTGCACGCCCTTGTCCGGGTTGATGCCGACGGATTTCAGCGCATAGGCGGGGAAGAGATGGCCCGAAGTCGACGCCGGATCGGAATAGGCGAAGGTGTGGCCCTTCACCTGCTTCAGCGTGGTGATGCCCGAGCCCGGCCAGGTCACGATCGAGGCGGTGTAGAAGGAGGGCTTGCCATTGGCGTCGGCGACCGTCGCGACCGCCTGGGCGTCGGCGACCTGGTGCGCCAGAACATAGCCGAGCGGGCCGAACTGGCCGATGTCCAGCTTGCCGGCGCGCATCGCCTCGATCTCGGCATTATAGGAGGTCGCGATGTAGATCTGCACGGGGCAGCCAACCTGCGCGCTGATCGCATCGCCGATCTTGTTGTAGATCGGGGTCAGGATCGCGTTGCTGTCATAGGGCTCGACGCCGAAACGGATGACGCCGCCTTCCGGGCAAACCGGCGCTGCGACCGCTGGTGCCGCGGCGGCAATGAGAGCCAGGCCGAGGGCGGCCGAAGCGAAAGTCTTGATCATGAAAGATGTCCCCTGTTGTACGAATGTCGTGGCGTGGTTGACGCGTGTGGCTGGTCGCGCGCAATGGCACGGCCTACGAACGGCATTTAGCGGCGTTTGAAGATAGGGTGTTTTCGCTTTCGTGACGTTTTTATGACTCCTGTAAACATCTAGACAAACCACGCCGTCCGCCGCATCTGTCTGCCATGACTCTGGAACGGCGCAAGGGCGAGGCTTTGTGGAGCCAGATCGCGCGGCAACTGGCCGGCGATGTGCGCAACGGCGCCTTTGCGCGCGGCGAGCGCCTGCCGACGGAGGCGCAGCTCGCCGCGCAATACGGCGTCAACCGGCACACGGTGCGGCGTGCGCTGGAGGAGCTGGGCGATGCGCGCATCATCCGCACCGAGCACGGCCGCGGGTCCTTCGTGGCCGAGGACGTGCTGGATTATCGCATCGGGAGGCGGCCCCGGTTCAGCGAGTGGATCCGCAGCCATAGCCGCACGCCGATGGGCGAGGTCCTGGTCCTCGAGGAGACGAGCCTTGGCGCGCTGCCCGAGGCCGAGGCGGCCGCGGCGGCACTGGCCCTGCAACCGGCGGACAGGGTGGTGTTGCTGGAGCGGCTGGGCTCCGCGGATGAACGGCCGGTCGCATTGTCGCGCCACGTGTTTCCCATTCGGGACCGGCCCGGTCTGCTCGACGCCCTGCGCGCCAACAGCTCCATCACCGCGGCGCTGGCGAGTGTCGGGGTTAGTGACTTCATGCGGCGCTGGACCCGGGTTTGCGCGCGGATGCCGGACGCCCGCGAGGCGCGGCTGCTGCGCATGGCGCGCACGGACGCCCTGCTGGCCTGCGAGGCGCTGGATGCGACCGAGGCGGGCGAACTGGTGGAATTCGGCTCCACCTGCTATCCGGCGCCGCGCGTGCAACTGGTGTTCGAGCCATGATGAATGATGTTCTGATCAACCCTGGAATCGCCGTTGCGGGCGGCCTCATCGTACCGGCCACAGAGGGCGCTACGGTCACCATTGATGCAACCGGGCTCGACATCCTGCCCGGCTTCCTCGATGTGCACGGTGACGCGTTCGAGCGGGCGCTGTCGCCACGGCCGGGGGTGATGCTGCCTATCGACATCGCGCTCGCGGAACTGGAGGCGCAACTGCTCGCCGCCGGCGTCACGACCGCCTACCTCGCCGTGACGCTGTCCTGGGAAGCTGGCCTGCGCTCGGCCGGCACCTACCGGCACCTGCGCGACGCGCTGCGCCGCAGGCCGGTGGGAGCCGTGCCGGATCTCAGGCTCCATGTCCGTTTCGAGGCGCATAACCTTGCGGCGCTGGACCTGGCGCTGGAAGACATCGCGGCGGGCGATGTGCACATGCTCTCTTTCAACGACCATACGCCCGGCATTGTGCGCAAACTGCCAAACCCGGCGGCGGTTGCGAAAATCGTCGAGCGGGCCGGGCAAAGCTATGAGGAATTTTGCGCCGATGCCAGGCGCGCCGGCGACATCCCGCTCGCCGACATCGCCGCCGGGCGGGATAAACTTGGCGCCGCCGCGCGGCAGGCCGGCATTCCGATCGCAAGCCATGACGATACCACCCCCGAGGAGCGCGCCGCGTTCCGCGCACTGGGTGCCAGGATTTCAGAGTTTCCCACGACGGTCGAGGTGGCGCGGGACGCCATCGCGCATGGCGAGCCGACCGTGATGGGCGCGCCCAACGTCGTGCGCGGCGGCTCGCATACCGGCTGGCACGGCGCGGAAGCGCTCGTGCAGGCCGGTTTCTGCTCCGTGCTGTGCTCGGACTACCACTATCCCTCGATGCTGCACGCGATCTACCGCATCGCCCGTAACGGCAGCGCCGGGTTCGCCGCGGCGACTGACCTGATCACAAAAAATGCCGCCGCACTGGCGGGGCTGACAGACCGGGGCACACTCACGGCGGGTCAGCGGGCGGATATCGTATTGGTGGCGCCGTCGGCTGTGCCGAAGATCGTGGCCGTCGTCGCGGGCGGGAAGCTCGCGTACTTAGCGCCGGAAGGGGTAGGCAGGGTAAGCACTAATTTTTGTGAACAAAACGTAGCAAGAAAACTTTGATATTTTTGGGCCATGGGATCTGGCTGCGTACCGGCACTCAGGAGCAAAGTTTTTTGGTTATTTCCCCTGCATCCTGATAAAATCGATCAACGCCGGCTCAGCCGGCAATTGCGCCGGCGCCTCGCCGTACCGCACCGCGAGCAGCCCCCGGCATAACGCCCCATTGAACTCAGCGTTCAAGCCGATTCTCCGGATATTGCGCAGATACGGCGTGAGCGCGTCCACCGAAATGGGTTCGCCGTCGCGCGAAACGAAGGCGGCGGGCGGGTTGCCCGCGAGGCCGCGGCGTTCGAGGTAGCGGTGCTTCAACGGCTCGCCGGCATCGCTGACAGGCAGGCGGCGCAGGCCCTCAATGTCGAGGGCGAGGATGTCCGCCGGATCATGCCCGCGCGCGAGCAGGTGGTGTAACAGCGCCTCCTGCCGGCGCTCGAAGGATTTCAAACCGAAATGGCGGCGGATCGCGGTGAGATCGGTCTGCGCCTGATCTGGAAAGGCTTCTGCAAAATCCTGGTTGCGGGCAACGCCGTCATTGATCGCATCGACATACATGTGATCGTCGAGCCGCACCGCGACGCGGGTGACCCAGGGGATGGTTGCAACCTCGTCGCGGATGTCGGACGCCATCAGGTAGGAGAAGTTGGCGGCGCACCAGTAGGTCGGCAGCCGGAAGGCGACCGAAACGGCGTCATCGGGCATGATCTCGATGCCGGTGATGAAGCCAAGGCCGAGCACGCTCTCGTCGAGTTCGGGATCGCTCACCCGCTCGAGGGCGGCGCGCACCTCCTCGATGCGCGCCCGCTCCACCGTGATCATGCGACCATCTGCTCCGCGCGCGCATGCTTGGCTTTTTGCGCGGCGATGTCGACGTTGTAGATGCGCGCTGCGTTCTCGCCGAGGATTTTGCGCTTGGCCGTCATGGTCAGCTGTTTGCCGGTCTCTCTCACGAGCTCATCCGGCAGTTCGAAGGCCATGAATTTCTCGACCAGCCAGCGCGGAGTCCAGATCCCGTAATCCGAGCCGAACAGGATCTTGTCCTCGCCGAGCCAGAACAGCAGTTCCGACATCACTTTCGCGAAATAGGCCGGCCGCGAGTGGATGAACGGCAGGACCACCGCGAGGCCGCCATAGACGTTGGACTCCTGCACAGCGATCCAGCAGAAATCATCAAGGCGCGGCAGGCCGCAATGCTCGACGATGAAGTTGAGGTTGGGGAAATCGGTGGCGCAATGGTCGATATCGGCGACATCGAAGGCGTCGCGGTCGAGCGGGATGATCGTCGGCCCCTTATGCACATGGACGTTCTTGATGCCGAGCTTCTCGCAGCGCTCGAAATATTTATACGCCGCCGGATCGGAGAGCTTGTAGCCGCGGCTGTCGCCTTTCCATTCGGCGGTGTAGAGTTTCACACCTTTGATCTTGTGCACCTCGGCCATCGCATCCAGCGCCTCGAGCCCGCCCTCGCCGTCCCGCGGATCGAAGGCGCCGTTCAGGATGAAGCGGTCTGGGTAGCGCGTTTTGAGCACCGCGTTCTGCTCCAGCGTGTTGAAGCCGGTCTTGTAGAAATCCTTAAGGTAAGTGGGCTGGAAGATCGCCATGTCGTCGGGACCGTCGATGAACAGGTCCTGCACCATCTGCTCGGCGCCGTATTTGGCGAATTTCTCCGGACTCCACAGCTGTTCGGGCGGCGAGAGCGAGGCGTGATAGCCATAGAAGCAGTCGATGAACTGCTTGCCGTGGATGTTGCGGATGTTCTCCGGGCTCGCATCCCAGAGATGCACATGGCCGTCGATGATGAAGAGCTCTTCGCCGTCTTTTGTTGTATACATTTGTGGCTCCGTTTCCTGCAGGGTTTTGGGTTTATGGAATCAGGACGGCACGACCACGGACCTTGCCATGGTGCAGATCGTGCAAGGCCGTGTTGGCGTCGGCGAGGCGGTATTCCCTGGTCGTCAGCGTGACGCGGCCCTGATCGGCGAGCGCCATCAGCTCGATCAGCTCGGCATAGGTGCCGACCAGATTGCCGACGATGGTTTTCTCGGTCGTGATCATGTCGATGGTCGGGATGTCGATGCGCCCGCCATAGCCCACGATGTAATAGTAGCCGCCGCTGCGGGTCATCGCGAGGCCCTGCGCGATCGCATCGCCCTCGCCGACGAAATCGATGACGGCTTCAGCGCCTTTGCCGCCGGTCAGTTTCAGAACGGCCTCGACCTGGCCGCCATCGGCCTTTACCGCGTCGTCGGCGCCGCACTCCTGCGCCAGGTGCAAGGCGGCCTCGGCGCGGTCGACGATGATGATCCGCGCGGCGCAGAGCGCGCGCAAAACCTGAATGCCGATATGGCCGAGTCCGCCGGCGCCGATGACGACGGCGTATTCGCCGGGCAGCAGATGCCGCGAGGCTTTTTTGGCGGCGCGGTAAGCGGTCAGCCCCGCATCGGTATGCGGCGCGACATCCTTGGGCGCCAGGCTCTCCGGCAGCTTGATGATCGAGCGCGCGCCGGTGCGCAGATACTGCGCGTAGCCGCCATTCGCGTTGATACCGGGAAATTCACTGTCCTCGGCATGCATGTCATCGCCGCGCCGGCAGGCGAGGCAATGGCCGGAGGTGATCAGCGGATGGCAGATCACGGGGTCGCCGACTTTGAGATGGGTGACGCCGCTGCCGAGCGCCTCGATCCAGCCGGCATTCTCATGGCCCATGATATGCGGCAGGCTGACCTCGACCTTGCTGCGCCAGATGCCTTCGATGATGTGCAGATCCGTGCGGCAGACACCGGCGCCGCCGATGCGCACGATCACGTCGTTGGGGTTTGTGATGACCGGATCGGGCACATCCTCATAGCTCACGAATACCGGGTTTTCGAGTTTTTCGTCGTATTCATGCAGCACGGCTGCTTTCATGGCGGGTTCCCTCATGGCAGGCGCCGCGCGATCTTGCGCCGCGGGCGTGCAACCTACTCTGCATCCTTCGTGCCAAATGGCCGGACGTCGGCAACGCGCCCGCTGCCGCGCGAGCGGCGCCCCGGCGTTGTTGCGTTCCGCAACAGCGGCACAAAACAATTGCTTTTTTGCGCGCCACGCGCCGTAATGGCGGCTTGTTGGCTTCACCGGCGGCAGACCGGGCGGGCCAAGACGGCATGCGTCAACAACACGCTACCGGAGGAAACATGCTGGCAAAGTCTTGCCCCCCCGCGATCGATGAGCGGGCGGCCGATGCTCTCGCGGTCAATGGTCTTGCGATCGATGGGATGGCGCGCGTACGGCAGGCGCGCGCAGCGCTGGAGCGCAGCGGTATCGTGCCCGCCGGGCTGCTGCGGCCGGCCATCACCGAGAGTTGGCGGCGCTGTGTCGCAAACGGGCTGGACCCGCGGCGCGCGCCGGCTCCGGAGCGGCTGAGCGAGGCCGAGCTTGCCGCGCATCGCGAGCGGCACGCGCTGGTGCGCCAGTTTGCCTTGTCCGAAATGCCGGCGCTGCACCGCGAGCTCGGCGCCAACCGCTTCATCCTGGCCTTCGCCGCACCGGATGGCGTGCTGCTGGACTCGCTGGTCGCGGCCCCGCTGCGGCGCGAGGTCGAGGCGTTCGGCATCGCGCCCGGGGCTGTCTGGTGCGAAGCCAAACTCGGCACGAACGCGCTCGGCACCGCGATTGCAACCGGCGGGCGGATCGACGTGCGGGGGCCTGAACATTTTTTCGCCGACCATCATCGGCTGAGCTGCATCACGGTGCCGATTTTCGATCCCGAAAAACGCCTGGCGGCGGTGCTGGACGCCTCCTGCGATGCGGCGGCCTACCTGCCGCAGGCGCGCGCCGTGCTGGCGCTGGCGGCGGCCCAGATCGAGGCGAGCCTGTTTCGGGCGCGCCATGCCGGGCGGCGCCTCGCGCTGCACGGCCGGCCCGAGTTTCTGGACACCGCCCAGGCCGGGCTGCTGGCGCTCGACGATGCGGACCGGATCATCGCCGCCAATGCACCGGCCCGGTTCATGCTGGCGGGCTTGCCTGAGCCCGTGGGCGCGCCGCTGGCGGCGTTATTCGCCCCGGACGGGCTCGCTGCAGCCGCCGGCCTCCTGAGCGACCGTAGCGGCCGGGTGTTCCACTGCCGGCGCGAGGACGGCACCGCGCGGACACGGCCAACCGCGCCGTCGCGGCTCACCGAGGCATCACCGCCGGCGGTGTGCGAGGATGCCGCATTGCGGGTGGCACTCGACCTTGCAGGCCGCGCCGCGCAACGCGGCCTGCCCGTGCTGATCCGCGGCGAGACCGGCACCGGCAAGGAGGTCGCGGCGCGGATGGCACACCGGCTCTCCGGGCGGAGCGGCAAATTCGTCGCGGTAAACTGCGCCGCGATCCCGCCTGATCTGCTCGCTGCCGAGTTGTTCGGCCATGCCGAGGGCGCCTTCACCGGCGCCAGACGCGGCGGCGCCCGGGGTCTTGCTGTGGAGGCCGATGGCGGGACGCTGTTTCTGGACGAGATCGCGGATCTCCCGGCCGGCGTGCAGGCCGCCCTCCTGCGATTTCTTGATGATTTCTCGGTCCGCCCGGTCGGCGGCACAACATCCCGCGTCGTCGACACGCTGCTGCTCGCCGCGACCAACGCGGACCTCGCGGCCGCCGTCGCCGCCGGCAAATTCCGGGCGGATTTGTACTACCGCCTCGCCATCACCGAAATCCATCTGCCACGCCTCGCAGAACGCACGGATTTTGGCCCCATCGCCATCCGCCTGCTGGCCGAGATCGCACCCGAATGCCGGCTGGACGAAGCGGCGATCGCGCGGCTGCAGCGCCAGGACTGGCCCGGCAATATCAGGCAGTTGCGCAATGCGCTGAGCCGCCTGTCGTTGCGCGGTGCTGCACTCATCGACGCTGACGCGGTGGGCGCATTGCTGCCGGAAGCGGCGGCGGCACCCGCGCAGTCGGTATTGCGCGACGTGCAGACCCGCCAGGTGGCGGCGGCGATGCGCGAGACGGACGGCAATATCAGCGAGGCCGCGCGCCGGCTCGGCGTGTCGCGCAACACGATCTACCGAGCGATGCGTAATTTGTAGAACCTGGGCGTTCCGTCACGGAACAATGTTTTAGGCCTGCTGCGTCGCAAAAACATGCTTTTAGCGCCTTGATCATTCACGAGCCGCCTGTGGCACGCAGTTTGCTACCTTTGCCTGATAAATGCCTGATAAAAAGTCGCCCTGATCAAAACGGCGGGACTCCGAAAGGATGCAGGATGATGGAACGTTTTGAGGGCTGGCCGTGACCGTGCTGAGCGCCACGCGGCCGCCGCCGCTGCACGATCTGCTGGGCGCCAGCTTCGTCTTCAACGCAAGGACGCTTTGCCTCGCCTGGGACCGCGCCTTCGCCGGTTTTGGACTGGCCAACGGCGCGCTCGCGATGCTGCGCGCGCACTGGCAGGGCGGCCCGGTATTGCAGATGCGCCCCGGCGGCGGCGTGCAGATTGTGCCGGGTGAGGCCCCGCCCCCGCCGCCCGCAATTTTCGCGCTGCACAAAGGCGCACTGCTGGCACTTGCCGGCGAGCGGACCGGCGGGTTTATCACGGGCGGCGCCGACGGGGCGGTGATGCGGCTGCTGGACGGCGAGGCGAGCACGCTGGAGACGCGGCCGCGCCGGCCGATCGTCGCGGTTGCGGCCGGGCGCGGCGGCCGCCGGGCCTTTGCCGCCGGGCGCAGCGTCACCCGGCTCGGGCCGGAGGCGGGGCGGACCGTGCTGTCGGCCGCCGTCACGTCGCTCGCCTACGACCCCTCCGGCCTGCATCTGGCGATCGGCTACGAAGGCGGCGTGTCGCTCGAGGCCTGCAGCGTCCGGCATGCGCCGCGCCACGAGGTCGCAGGCGCGATCACGCAGCTCGCCTGGGACGCTTCGGGCACGCGCCTCGCCGCCGCCGGGCCTCTGGCGGGGGTCGTGGTGTATGATCGGCGGACGGCCGCATGGCAGCCGGTGCAGGCACTGCGCGGCGCGCCCGAGGTGGTCCAGTTCACAGCCCGCGGCGATCTCGTGATCGGCGGTGCCGGCTTCGTGCAAGCGCTGCGCGGTGATGTGCTCGCTTCACTCGGAGAGGCACTCACCGCACCCCTCGCCTGCCACCCGCGCCTCGACGTCATCGCGGTATCGACCACCACGGGCGAGATTTTGCTGCGGCACCTGGACGTGGCGGACGCCATGCCGCTACGCGAGGCGGGGGCGGCGCCGCGCCTGCTCGACTTTGCGCCGGACGGCGAGGCGCTCGCGTTTGCCGCCGCCGATGGCGAGGCCGGCATCGCCGACCTGCCGGGCCTGCTGTTCCGCGAAGGGGCCGCGCCATGAGCGATGAGGAGGCCTCCAAGGACCGTTTTTTCGCCGAGCTCGGCGTTATAGCGGAAGCGATGATCGCAGCCCACGGCAAGGAGTTTGCAATGGGCGCGCTGGTGCTGGCGGCGCGCTGGATCGCCGAGGGCAAGAGCTTTTCGCAAGCCCCGAAAGAGCACCCTTCGTCATGACGGCCGGCGCGACGAATGCGCATTATCTTGCAGATGTCGCAAACTGCGACAACGCGACAACTGTTTTGTTGTAAGGTGCGACAACGCATCACATGCAGTATACTACACCATCGAGGCAAGCGCTCGGTTTTAAGCCGTTGCTGGTTTTGGCATCGTCCTTGCTAAACCAGTCGTTACGAGCGGATCGCTGTGGCGCCGCCCACGGCTAATCCTGCCGAAGGCGACGGCTACCGTTCGAACAAGCAAAGCGGCGCGCCTGATGACGCCTATCCACAATAAAACCGCAACGCAGACATAGGAGAATTCCAAGATGCCTGAAGGTTTGACCCTCAATAAAATCACCGCCCAACGCGGCATGAGCATCGCCGATGCCACCCGCCGCGTCGCCGATCTCGGCTGGACGCCGAGCTACGTGCAGGAAGCCATGACCTTCCCGACGGACTACAAGATCAAGAAAACCCCGCGCGATCCGATGAAGCAGGTCCTGCGCTCGTATTTCCCGATGCAGGAGGAAAAGGACAATCGCGTGTACGGCGCGCTCGACGCCGCACTGCGCGGCGACATGTTCCGCAACGTGCAGCCGCGCTGGGTCGAGTGGATGAAGCTGTTCCTCGCGATCATCCCCTTCCCCGAAATCTCGGCCGCGCGCTCAATGGCGATGGTCGGCAGGCTAGCACCCGGCGAGGAGTTGCGCACCGGGTTTGCGATGCAGATGGTCGATGAGTTCCGTCACTCCACGATCCAGATGAACCTCAAGAAGTGGTACATGGAGAACTACATCGACCCGGCCGGCTTTGACATCACGGAAGCCGCGTTCGGCAAGTGCTACGCGTCCACCATCGGCCGCCAGTTCGCGGAAGGGTTCGTGACCGGCGATGCGATCACCGCCGCCAACGTCTACCTGACCGTGGTCGCCGAGACCGCGTTCACCAACACGCTGTTCGTCGCGATGCCCTCCGAGGCCGCGCGCAACGGCGACTACGCGCTGCCCACCGTGTTCCTGTCAGTGCAGTCCGACGAGAGCCGGCATATCGGCAATGGCCACTCGCTGCTGATGTCGCTGATCAACGACCCGGACAACCACCTGCTGCTCGAGCGCGATCTCAAATACGCGTTCTGGCAGAACCACGCCATCGTGGACGCCGCGATCGGCACCTTCGTCGAATATGGCACGACCGATCGCGACAAGAACAAGGAGAGCTATGCCGAGCTCTGGCACCGGTGGATCTACGAGGATTACTACCGGACCTACATGCTCCCGCTCGAGAAATACGGCATCAAGATCCACCACGACGACGTCGCGGCGGCCTGGGACCGGATCGTCAAGAGCAAC